>ERZ777011.827-NODE-827-length-42496-cov-17.479819_pt1 | contig 42496 bp, 36 predicted proteins | sample MGYA00374964_ERZ777011 | MGnify/ENA primary metagenome ERZ777011 (study PRJEB29310, sample SAMD00008975) | mouse gut metagenome | study: EMG produced TPA metagenomics assembly of the Metagenome analysis of fecal microbiota from mouse which was promoted...
TTTATTCTCCGTCGGCATGCCGACGGAGAATTGCACTTCTATTGTGAATCTTTATACTCTTTTTTCCGTAGGTAAATTTCTTTCTGCCGGGTGCTCTTTTTTTAGGGGCCAACTTTTTTTAACTAAAAACGTATATGAGGCTAACAAGATAATTCATAATAATGAGATATAGATTTTGATTTTTTATATAAATTTTGTACCTTTATAGAAATTTCTTTTATGAGACAAATAAAAATAACAAAGCAAATCACTGGTAGGGATTCCTACTCCATGGAAAAATATCTCCAAGAGATAAGTAAGATACGTGTTTTGTCTCCCGATGAGGAGGCAAGTTTAGCCAAGAAAATGAAGAAGGGTGATTCTTTCGCCAAAGAAAGGTTGATATTGGGAAATCTTCGTTTTGTGGTATCGGTTGCCAAACAATATCAGAATCATGGTTTGACATTGGGAGATTTGATTAACGAAGGAAATCTGGGCTTGCTGAAGGCTGCGGAAGGTTTTGATGAAACCAAAGGTTTTAAATTTATTTCTTATGCTGTATGGTGGATTCGGCAGTCCATTCTTCAGGCCATTGCGGAAAATGCTCGCCTGATTCGGTTGCCTCTGAATAAAATCAGTACAATGAATAAGGTGAACCGATGTTACATCGAGTTAGAGCAGGAGTATCAAAGGGAACCGACAGCAGAAGAGATTGCTGAAAAAATGGATGTTCCTCTGGAAGATGTCAGAGAGAACATGAAAATTGCAGTGAAACCGATTTCCATGGATGCTCCTCTGAATAATGAGGAGGAATCCTTGTCTATGCATGATCTTTATGTCCCGACGGACAATGCAATAGGGTTGCCGGAAAGTGCATTGAACAGTGATTCTTTAAAGAAAGATATTGAACGATCCCTTTCCGTACTTTCAGAGAGAGAGGCAACGATCTTGAATATGTATTATGGTTTGCATGGATATTCCCCCATGTCGTTGGAAGAAATAGGAGTAAGTCTTGGATTGACCAGTGAAAGAGTTCGTCAGGTAAAAAATAAATCAATTCGTAAATTGAAAGATATGAGTGGTATTAAACGTTTGAAAACCTACCTCTGACACAAAGAAACGTTTGTTTTATATCATTTCTTCTGAAAATATGAAAGTTCGGGTCTATATTCCCGGACTTCTTTTTATATTGTTATTCCTGTTCTTTCCTTTATTTTTTTGATTTTTTTGAAAATCCGTTTACTTTTGTTGTAATATATAAGACTGTGATAAGAGTGCGACCTTGAATCAAACGATTGTGGAAGTACTTATGGATGTCGGAAATCGATTGCAAAATTAAAATACGAAATACATGACAAACGAAAAGAGTTGCTGTGAGAGTCGGATTGCTCTGAAGCGTGAAGATTTTCAGATGGAGTTGAACGGAAAGGAAACGGATCTGTTCATCTTGAAAAATAAGAATGGAGTGGAGATTGCCGTAACGAATTATGGCGGTTTTATTGTTGCAGTGATGGTACCGGACAGGCAGGGAAAATATGCCGATGTAGTGTTAGGACACAGTTCGATACAGGATTATTTGCATACATCTGAACCTTATTTGGGAGCTTTGATCGGGCGTTACGGAAACCGCATTGCCGGTGGCAAGTTCACCTTGGAAGGGAAGGAATATACGCTGGCTGTTAATAACGGACCGAATACGCTTCATGGCGGATTGACTGGTTTTAATGCCGTGGTATGGGATGCGGAACAACTGAATGCTCAGACATTGAAGCTGAATTATCTTTCAGTTGACGGTGAGGAAGGTTTTCCTGGGAATTTATCGGTAGAGGTGGTTTACCACCTGAATAATGATAATGCTTTGGAGATTTCTTATCAGGCAGCAACTGATAAGATCACTATTATTAACCTTACTCAGCATTCATTTTTTAATTTGGCTGGTAATGCCAAGCCAACCCCGACAGTGTGTGGAAACATATTGACAATTCATGCTGATTATTATACCCCGATGGATGAGGTTTCTATTCCTACCGGCGAAATTGCTTCGGTGGAGGGTACTCCGATGGATTTCCGTACGCCTCATACTATTGGTGAACGTATTGACAGCAATTTTGAACAGTTGGTTTTCGGAAAAGGTTACGACCATTGTTATGTGCTGAATAAGAAGGAAGCCGGAGAGTTGTCTTTTGCAGCTAAAGTGGTGGAACCAGAAAGCGGTCGTACACTGGAAGTTTATACAACTGAACCGGGAGTACAGTTGTACACTGGCAATTGGTTGGGCGGTTTTGAAGGAAAATATGGTGCAACTTATCCTGAGCGGAGTGCCGTTTGTTTGGAAACCCAACATTTTCCGGATAGTCCCAATAAACCTCATTTTCCAACGGTCGTGTTGCATCCGGATGAGCTTTATGTCCAGAAATGTATCTATAAATTTGGTGTGGAAAAATAATTTTTCATTTATAAATTAATTTAAAATATGAGTCAGAAACAAAAGCAATGGGGAGCCATTATTGTAATGATTGCGCTCTTCGCCATGATTGCCTTCGTAACAAACCTTTGTACACCGATGGCTGTCATTGTAAAAAATCAGTTCGGTGCGTCTAATGTACTTGCCCAGATTGGTAATTACGGAAACTTTATAGCTTATCTTTTGATGGGTATTCCTTCTGGTATATTGCTGAAAAGAATAGGTTATAAAAAAACGGCTCTTGTGGCCCTTTTGGTCGGTATTGTCGGTATTTTCGTTCAGTATATGAGCGGTTGGGAAAGCATTGGCGGTTTCGGTCTTTATTTAGTGGGGGCATTTATTGCCGGTTGCTGTATGTGTATGTTGAATACGGTGGTGAATCCGATGCTTAATATTTTAGGCGGTGGTGGTAAAAAGGGAAATCAGCTCATTCAGACGGGTGGGGTATTTAACTCAACAGCAGCAGTTGCCTGCTACATTCTGATGGGTGCTCTTATCGGTGAGGCGGCCAAAGCAAAGATTGCTGATGCTACGCCGGCTCTGTTTATCGCTTTGGGGATTTTTATTGTAGCTTTTGTTGTTATTCTTTTTACAAAAATAGATGAACCTGAACAGCAGGTAGAAGTTAAAAAAGCCGAGAAAGATAAATACAGTGCATTTTCTTTCCGTCATTTTAATCTGGGAATTTTAGCTATTTTTCTGTATATGGGAGTGGAAGTAGGTGTTCCGAATTTCGTTCAGCAGTACCTGGTGGCTGCACCGACAGATGCGACTCCCGGTTTGGGTATTGGAGCTGGTACAGCAGGTTGCATCGTTGCTGTGTATTGGTTTATGATGCTTATCGGTCGTTTTGTTGGTGCTTCTATCGGGGGTAAGGTTTCCAGTCGTCTGATGATTACGACCGTTTCTATTGCCACTTTGGTATTGGTTGCTTTTGGTATGTTCACTCCGCAGGATATATTGGTTAGCGTTCCGGGGGTAGATTGGGGAAATGTGGAAATGATCTGGCAGGAAGTGCCCGTCAGCATTTTTGCCTTTTTATTGGTAGGTCTTTGCACTTCCGTGATGTGGGGAGCAATTTTTAATATGGCGGTTGAAGGCTTGGGTAAATATACCTCCATTGCTTCGGGAGCCTTTATGACGATGGTATTTGGTTGTGCCGTCATGCAGGCTATCCAGGCCTGGGTTGCCGACCTTACGGGTTCTTATCTTACAAGTTATGTAGTAGTACTTTTCTGTGCTGCTTACATTCTGTTCTATGCTCTTGTAGGTTCTAAGAATGTGAATAAGGATATTCCGGTAGAATAAGGATATTTTGAAATTATAAAGATATAAAATCATGGATACTTCGATTGTAAGAAATAAATTCAAAGAAAAATTCGGAACGGAGGGAGTATTATATTTTTCTCCGGGACGTGTGAATCTGATAGGAGAGCATACGGATTATAATGGCGGATGCGTGTTGCCCGGTGCGATTGATAAAGGTATTTTGGCTGAAATCAAACCCAACGGAACCGACCAAATACGTGCTTATTCTGTAGATTTGGACGATTACGCCGAATTCGGTTTACGCGAAGAAGATAAACCGAAAGCTTCGTGGGCCTGCTATATTTTTGGCGTTTGCCGTGAGATGCAGAAAAGGGGGGGGGAGATAAAAGGCTTTGATACCGTATTTTCCGGGGATGTACCTTTAGGTGCGGGATTGTCTTCATCCGCTGCCTTGGAAAGTACGTTCGGTTTCGGTTTGAATGAACTCTATCATTGCGGTTTTGATAAGAAAGAATTGGTGTTGATTGGGCAGAAAACGGAGCATAACTATTGTGGCGTGAACTGTGGAATTATGGACCAGTTCGCCTCTGTATTCGGAAAGGAAGGTCATCTCATTCGCTTGGATTGCAGTACGATGGAATATGAATACGTGCCTTTTGCCCCCAAGGGCTACAAAGTGGTATTGGTGGATTCTGTCACCAAACATGAATTGGTGGATTCTCCCTACAACAAACGTCGCCAGTCTTGCGAAAGAGCCGCAGCCGCTATTGCTGTCAATCATCCTCAGGTGAAACTGTTGGGAGATGCGAATATGCAGATGCTGGAGGAGGTGAAAGGAAAAATCAGTGAGGAGGATTATATGCGTGCCACTTATGCTATTCAGGAAAATGAGCGTCTGATTAACACCTGTGAGGCATTGAAGAAAGGGGATTACGAGACTGTGGGTAAGAATGTGTACGCGACTCACCACGGTATGAGTAAATTATATGAAGTAAGTACCGTGGAACTTGATTTTCTTAACGATGTGGCTAAAGAGTGTGGAGTAACCGGTTCCCGTATTATGGGCGGCGGTTTTGGTGGTTGTACCATCAATATTGTGCCGGAAGATAAATATGATCATTTTATCGAAATGGCAATTGCTAAGTTTAAAGCTAAATTTGGCAAGGAACCGAAAATATATCCGGTAAAAATCAGCGATGGTGCCCGTAGATTAAGCTGAAAAAACGGCCACTGAAAATAAAATGCGTGGGAATTTTCTCACGCGTTTTTTATTTGTTTATTTTGATAAATTAAACGGATTTTAATAGTTTTGTGTGGCTTGAAAGAGGGGAAGGATTATTTTTAACAACACTGATATTATGGGAAAATATGAATTAAACAAAAATCTGGCCCAGATGCTGAAAGGCGGGGTGATTATGGATGTGACCAACGCAGAACAGGCAAAAATCGCCGAGGCGGCGGGGGCTTGTGCTGTTATGGCTTTGGAACGGGTGCCGGCAGATATCCGCCGCGACGGAGGGGTGGCGCGTATGTCTGATCCGCGCATGATAAAAGAGATACAGGATGCTGTCTCTATTCCTGTCATGGCAAAGGTACGTATCGGTCATTTTGTTGAAGCCCAGATTCTGGAAGCGATTGGTATTGATTTTATTGATGAAAGTGAGGTCTTGACTCCCGCTGACGAGCTATATCATGTGGAAAAATCGGCTTTTAAAGTTCCGTTTGTATGTGGTGCCCGTAATTTGGGTGAGGCATTGAGACGTATTGGTGAAGGGGCTGCCATGATTCGTACGAAAGGGGAGGCCGGAACGGGGAATGTTGTAGAAGCGGTGACCCACATGCGTCAGATTACGGACGAAATGCGTCGGGTGAAAAGTGCACCTGCCGAAGAGCTGATGAGTTTGGCAAAAGAATTTGGAGCACCCTACGAATTGATTAAATATGTGTATGAAAACGGAAAATTACCGGTAGTCAATTTTGCAGCAGGAGGTATCGCTACCCCTGCCGATGCAGCTTTAATGATGCAGTTGGGATCGGAAGGGGTATTTGTCGGTTCGGGCATTTTTAAGTCAGGAGATCCTGCCAAGCGGGCAAGAGCAATTGTGCAGGCGGTTACTTACTTTAATGACCCGTTGAAACTGGCCGAGTTGTCGGAAGATCTTGGCGAACCAATGTCCGGATTGGAGATTAAGATGTTGGAAGATAAATATGCGGAAAGAGGTTGGTAAATTAAAGAGTGCTCCGGCACTCTTTTTTATATAGATATGAATATAGGAATTTTAGGTTTTCAAGGGGCTATTATAGAGCACCAACGGCATATTGAAAAATTGGGGTATGAGGTCGTGAATGTGAGGTATCCAGAACAATTGGAGGATCTGGACGGTATCATATTGCCGGGAGGGGAAAGTACAACTATGGGTAAACTTTTAGTGTGTACAGGAATGATGGAACCTTTGCGTCGGAAGATTGAGAGTGGGTTGCCGGTGTGGGGAACTTGTGCCGGTATGATACTTCTGGCTAAAGAACTGGAAAATGATCCGCTGAAGCATTTGGCTGTAATGGATATTTGTGTTCGGAGGAATGCCTATGGTACGCAGATTGACAGTTTTAATATTATGGCAGAGATTCCCGCTGTTGCCAAGCAGACGGTCCCGTTGGTTTTTATTCGGGCGCCGTATGTGACGTGGGTGGGGGAGAACGTGGAGATATTGTGTCGTATCGACGGGCATATTGTAGCAGCGCGTGAGGGCAATATGCTGGTGACTTCCTTTCATCCCGAATTGACGGATGACTTGGCTTTTCACCGTTATTTTACCGGAATGTGTGTAAAATCATAAGCTCCGGGGAAACAGAGGAAAGAGAATTGCGTATATCTGTAAGTAAAATTTAAAAATGAACAGATGAAAAAGTGTATTTTATTATTGATGGGAGGACTCCTCTTGTTAACGGCCTGTAAAAGGGAAGGTAAAATTGAGATACAGACTCAGAAAAGTGTGGATAGTACAGACCATTTGAGAGTAAATATTGTTCAGAGTGTTTTTACCTCTGCGGATTCGGAGATTCAGAAAAGCTGTGATCTATTGAATGCAAAAGTACACTATTTGATTGATAGTATTCAAAAAAGCCTCTCTTTACAGGCGGATACATTTTATTCCCGTCTGGTACAAAATGGGATAGAACGTCCGGCATGGAACTTTGAGTTTTATGCAGAGGATTCTGTATTTATGGTCAGGCCGGATTATATCAGCTTGAGGTTAATGACCTATGTATTTCGGGGAGGAGCACATGGCATGACCGATTTTTATGCTTTCAACTATGATGTAAGACGGCAGCAGTTGCAATCACCTGCCCAAATTTTGGATTTTAGAAAATACAGGGAGATTAACGAGTTGTTGAAGAAAAATTTTGTAAATGCAGAGGGCTGCTTTACGGAAATTCCGACGTTAGAGAATGGCTTTGCGGCATTGAATATAAGTACGAAAGCCGTTTGCCTGACTTATCCTCAATATGTTTTGGGACCCTATGCTTGTGGGTATGCACAAGTGAATTTGCCTCGTGCTGAGTTAAAAGGCATGTTGCTGAATGAGTGAGCATAAAGGATAAATTTCCGGACACCTCAAGGTACGAAGAAGCGTTCGGAAATTTATTTTTTCAGACTTTCTTTTAGTTCTTCACAGTTTAAAGTTGCTGTTCCTATTTTTTTGACAACGATGCCGGCGGCAACATTGGCTATCTGCATCGCTTTTTGGATTTCCATCCCGTCAGCCAGACAGATGCTTAATGTGGCAATGACCGTATCGCCTGCTCCGCTGACATCAAATACCTCTTCCGCATGGGTCGGAATATGTATACTTTCATGTGGGGAGACAAGGCTCATGCCTCGCTCACTTCTTGTCACAAGTAAAGACGTAAGGTGATAAAGTCCGATTACTTCCAGGGCGGCTGCTTCGATTGCCTCATCTTCATTATCGACGGCATATCCCACAATATCGCTCAATTCTTTGACATTGGGGGTGATGAGGTCCGCTCCGGTATATTTGTTCCAGTTTTTCCCCTTAGGATCAATAATGACAGGTCGGTGATTTGCATGTGCTTCTGAAATCAGAAATTGACAAAGTGAATCTGATATGAGGCCTTTGCCGTAATCGGAAATGATTAAAATATCAAATTGGTTGAGGCTTTCAGAGATTTTTTGTTTAATTTCCTCTTCATCCACCGGCAACAGAGACATTTTTTCTTCAAAATCCAGTCTTACAATCTGCTGTTTCCCGCCAATGATACGGGCCTTGGTAATAGTCGGAAAGCTACTTTTTACAAAAGCGGTTCCGATATTCTTTTGGCGGGCCATGCGTTCAATCTCTTTGCCGAAAAAATCGTGTCCGATGGCTCCGTAAAGTAAAACTTGGCCTCCTAAACTTATTATATTGTGAGCCACATTGGAAGCTCCTCCCAGTCGGGTTTCTTCTTTCTTAATATTAACGACGGGAACAGGTGCTTCCGGTGAAATACGCTCAACTTTCCCGAAATAGTACTTGTCGAGCATAATGTCACCGATAATCAATATTTTGCACTGCGTAAAATCCAGGTTATTCTTCACCGCCAAATTCCATTAAGTAAGCTTTGATAAAATCGTTGATTTCTCCGTCCATTACCGACTGTACATTGGAAGACTGGTAGTTGGTGCGGTGATCTTTGACTCTGCGATCGTCGAATACATAACTCCGGATTTGGGAGCCCCATTCGATTTTCTTCTTATTGCTTTCCACCTTTTGTTGTTCTGCCATCCGGTGCTGCAATTCTTTGTCATATAAGATAGAACGTAGCTGGCGCAGGGCGTTTTCCTTATTCTTGGGCTGATCCCGGGTTTCTGTATTTTCAATTAATATCTCTTCCTCCTCGCCGGTATACGGGTCTTTGTATTGATACCGCAGTCGTACGCCGGATTCTACTTTGTTGACATTTTGTCCACCGGCTCCTCCAGAACGGAACGTGTCCCAACTGATAGATGCCTGGTTAATTGAAATTTCAATCGTATCATCAACCAGCGGCGTAACGAATACCGATGCAAAAGAGGTCATGCGCTTTCCTTGGGCATTGTATGGAGAGACTCGCACAAGCCGGTGTACTCCGTTTTCTCCTTTCAGGTAACCATAGGCATAATCTCCTTCGATTTGCATGGTAACGGTTTTTATTCCGGCTTCGTCTCCATCCTGCAAGTTACTGATAGCCGCTTTATAATTGTTGGCTTCTGCCCAACGTATATACATACGCATCAGCATGGAGGCCCAGTCCTGGCTTTCCGTACCACCTGCGCCTGAATTGATTTTCAGGACACAACTCATCTGGTCGGCTTCCCCGCGGAGCATATTTTTTAACTCCAGTTTTTCCACTAACTCCAGTGTATCGGCATAGTGGGCATCCACTTCTTCTTCCGTAGCCTCCCCTTCTTTGGCAAAATCAAAAAGAACGGCTAAATCTTCTATGGATTGCTTGATTTGCTCGTAACCGGAAATCCAGCTTTTCAATTCCCGCACTTTTTTCATGACAATTTCCGCTTCTTTCTGGTTGTTCCAAAATCCCGGAGCTTGCGTGCGCAGTTCTTCTTCTTCTAATTGTATTTTCTTATGTTCGATGTCAAAGATACCTCCTCAACGCGTCACCACGCGTTTCAAGCTCTTTTAAATGGTCAATTGTGATCATGTTTTCTGTTTTTTAACTTTGTTTGCTACTGTCCACTGACTTTTCCAGTTCCGGTTGATAGGGATGAATACTGGTCGGATTGTACAGGTTTTCCACCTGGTTTTGTATAGACTTGGCCAATTCATGTCTTCCGGCATTTCGGGTATAGGCAATCAGATAGCGTATCACTTCGAGGTTCATGCGTTGTTCCTGCTGGAGTTCTCCGCTTTGGGCATCCGAGGGAGACAGGGAATGGATATATCTCAGCATCTGATAATTTTTTACAGCCAGCTCACGTGCCAGATTATCAGCCTTTTCTGTTTCTCCTAATGCGTAATATAACGGAATATAATTCAGAATGTTATTGTCAATAGGCACTTGAGAGGTCGGCAACTCTTCCAGACTTTTGTTCAATACAGCAACGGCCTTGTCGTTTTTACCTTCTGCGATTAATGCTTCTGCCAAGCGCAGGAAGGTATTCCGATAGCGCATCACGGCAATGGTGTTGTCGTGAAAATGGTCGATGTTGACCTTCGGGTTTTTGATATTTCCCCATTCGAATTTATTCATCACATTATCATAGAGGATGTCTGTATCAATGCGTCCGAAACTGTAGTATTCCTTGGTATTGGTTTCGATGGGGACAAGACGGTAAGCGGCTCCTTCCAACTGGAAATATTTCTCCAATCCCATGTAGTTGTCGCTTCCCATACCGATACCGAAATAAATGGGACGTTCCCAATTGTTGGTCGCGATGATATCCAATACCATTAACTCCGATTTATTCAGATTATTTTTCTTGATGGGAATTTCCACCTTGTCTACAATCAGGGCGGAATCTTTTGCACTAACAGTACCGTTGGCGATTACTTTTTTCGCCTCTACGGGAACATATACGTTTTTAGTCGGAATGTAATCCAGTACTTCATTATTATATGCCGATCTGGCTTTGGTGTTGGGATGATCGCTGGCGACAAATTCCATCACGTCTTTCAGATTAGCGGATTTGAAACGCTCTTGTACAGCCACCCAGTCGCGCACCCCTTCATGATATTGTTCATGGGTGAAAGAAATGGGAACTCTGTCACTTTCATATGCTTTCCGGTTGATTTGGTCGATATACCATCCTCCGGCCAGAAGGCTTAGGTTGACAATACGGATGTCTCGTCTTATGCCTTCGACCTCCTGGGCATACCAGAGCGGGAAGGTGTCATTGTCTCCGTATGTAAACAATATGGCATTCGGTGCACAGGAATTCAGGTAATTTTTTGCATGGGCAAGTGTTGCATACCGTTCTGCACGGCTATGGTCGTCCCAGTTCTGAGCAGCCATATTGACCGGTACGATAACGAGGCAAACACCCGTTGTGACTAATGCTGCGACTTTGGAGTTGATTTTTTTGCTCAGGAATTCCCAAATGGAAAGTACCCCCAAACCAATCCATATTGCGTACGCATAGAATGAGCCGGCATATGCATAATCCCGTTCACGGGGTTCTCTCGGAGTTTGATTCATGAAGATAATAATGGCCAGACCTGTCATAAAGAACAGTAACATAATGACCCAGAAATCCTGTTTTCCTTCCCTACCTTTTTTATATTGGTAAAACATGCCTAAAATTCCCAGCAGGAACGGGAGCATATAGTACTTGTTTAACGCCTTTTCTGATTTCAGTTCATCTGGAATTTCATCCTGGTTGCCTAAACGCAATTCATCCAGGAATTTGATACCCGTAATCCAGTTCCCGTGACGGATGTCTCCGTATCCCTGGATGTCATTCTGGCGGCCGGAAAAGTTCCACATAAAGTAGCGCCAGTACATGTGACCAATCTGATAGTTGAAGAAATATTTCAGATTATTTCCGAAACTCGGTTTCTGTATCGCTTTGCCGTTGACCATGTACGTGGGACCGTTGGGTTTGCCTCCCCAGGCTTCATATTCCTGCGGAAAATAAGGCCTCTGGGTGCTGTACATACGCGGGAAAAACGTACAGAAACGGCTGTCATAAGTATAATTGGGCTTATTCCCGATTTTATCATATTTACCAGTGACCTTATTTTGGTAGTAAATCGGAGAACCTTCACTGATATCGGTTAGCGGTGCATTGTAATATTGACCGTAAAACAACGGAGAATCTCCATATTGGTCGCGGTTAATATAAGACAGCAGGGCAAACACATTGTCCGGGCTGTTTTCGTCAATCGGCGGATTGCTGATGGATCGGATAACGACCATAGAATAGCAGGAATACCCGATCATCATGACAATAAAACTGGTCAGGATAGTGTTAAGTATTGTTTTGTTCTTTTTTAGCGTATAGCGGACGCCGTATGTCAAACCTCCGATCAGCAGCAAGGCATAAATAATCACTCCTGTATTGAACGGCAAGCCCATCCCGTTTACGAAAATCAATTCGAAAGTCCCGGCCAGCTTAATGACACCGGGGATTAACATGAAATTGACAATTCCTAAAATAAGTAAGGATAAAATACCTGTTTTGATGATACCTTTGGTGGTCGGTACGTATTTTTTGAAATAATAAACGAACACAATAGCCGGGATGGCCAATAAATTCAGCAAGTGTACACCAATCGAAAGTCCGATGAGGTAGGCAATTAGGATCAGCCAGCGGTTGGCATAAGGCTCAAAAGCTACATTTTCCCATTTTAATATTGCCCAGAAGACAACGGCGGTAAACAGAGAAGACATAGCATATACTTCGCCTTCTACAGCTGAAAACCAGAAAGTATCGCTGAATGTATACGTCAGGGCTCCGATGAGAGAAGCACCCATAATGGCAAACAACTGCCCAAGCGTACATTCCCGATTCCCTTTCAGCACTAATTTGCGGGCCAGGTGGCTGATGCTCCAGAAAAGGAATAAAATTGTGAATCCCGAACACAATGCAGACATGTAGTTAATCATTAACGCCTGTTTATCCAAAGAAGGTGCAAAAATGGCGAAAAGCCTAGAAATAATCATAAACAAAGGCGCTCCGGGAGGGTGTCCTACTTGCAGCCCGACGGAGGTGGTGATAAACTCCCCGCAATCCCATAAACTTGCCGTTGGTTCTGCCGTAAGAATGTAAGTGAGACTGGCGATGATAAATGTAACCCAGCCGGTGACATTGTTGATGAGCTGAAATTTCAGCTTCGGATGATTCTGAATCTGATACATTTGCTTTTTGTTATTGAATGTCATTTAATATTCTGAATACCAGTGTGTATTGTAAAATATTCTATTGTTTTCCTTACAGAGGATATTACCTCAATTTACAAAGCACGAAAATAATTATTTTGATTGAATTTTGGTGCTTTTTTTTGTTTGAAAAAGAAAAAGTTTTACTTTTGCAACGCTCAAAGCAAAAAAGATTGTCCCATTGTGTAATGGCAGCACAGCAGGTTTTGGTTCTGTCAGTCCAGGTTCGAGTCCTGGTGGGACAACTTTCTGGACTCCCTGAAATTTTCAGGGAGTCTTTTTATGGATGGGCATAATGACTTTTCTTGACTCCCAACTCTCTGCTTGCCGCAATACTGTTGATTTGGCTGTTAAAATTAAGGTGTATATAATTTTTGATGTGTGACTATATTTGTGTTTGATATTGAATGTTAAACATTTTAAATTCACATTTATGGCTTCATTGAAAGTTATGCTGGATAAGCAAAAAATTAATCAGGAAGGAGAATGCCCGGTAATGATTAAAGTGCTGCACAACCGGGGGCGGCGTTTGATTAATCTGTTTCAGAAAGTAAAAATAGATGATTGGGACATTAAAAAAGCCAGGCTAAATGAAAAGCACGGCACCTTGGAACAACGGCAGAAACATATAAAGGTGAATTTTTATATTGAGTCGGAAATGATGAAGCTGAAAAAAATCATTATGGATTTTGATATGAGCCGGACCATTTATACTATCGATGACATTGTCAGCAACTATTACAATAAATCCTCCGTAGTTCCCATTTTTGATTATATCAATGATATCGTCCGTTCGTTGGAGAAAATCGGGAAAAACGGTAATTCGAATGTCTACCGGGAAACCATGGGGCGTTTGAAAAAGTATTCCAACCGGGAAGACCTTACATTTGGGGAGGTGGATTACAGTTTCTTGAAAAATTTTGAATCTCATTTACAGGAAAGAGGTTGTAAAATCAATACAATATCTTTTTATCTGAGAACAATACGCTCGATTTTCAATCGGGCCATCAAAGATGGGGTAGTGGGAGAAGAATATTATCCTTTTAAAAAAATTACGATACGGAAAGAGAAAACTGTTAAACGAGCCATATACAAAGATGAAATTGCTGCTATCAAGAACCTCGATTTGTCCTCTAGGCCTCAGGTTGCACTGGCACGGGACCTGTTTCTGTTCAGTTTTTATATGCGGGGCATGTCTTTTAAGGATATTGCCTTTCTGAAAGTGGCTAATATTATGGGGGATCGGATTTATTATTCCCGCCAGAAAACCTCTCAGAAACTGAATATCAAACTTACGGATAAGGCTATGGATATCATATTGAAATACAATGATCTCTCTAACAAAGGAACTTTTCTTTTTCCGATTATCCGCTATCCCGGTAGAAATGAATTCAATCAGTATAAAAATGGTTACCGCAAGACCAATCGCAGGTTGAAAATGTTGGGGGATATCTTGAATTTCAGAATACCTCTTACCACCTATGTTGCCCGCCATTCCTGGGCATCCATAGCCAAACGTTCGGGAATCCCGACTTCTGTAATCAGTGAAGGATTGGGACATGATTCAGAAAAAACCACTCAAATTTATCTCGATAGTTTTGAAAACAATGTGCTTGATGCTGCAAACGAGTTGATAACGGATATTTAGTCAGTCGTAATTTTTTTGTCTTTAAAATGTTGTTTGGATAGATTATAATCTATTGAAATACAGAATGCAAAAGAAAATTGGATAATAAAAAGTTTTCGGAAAGGTGATTTTTTTTAATTTCATCCTTCCGAAAATTTGGCAGGATAAAAATTGTTTGTATCTTTGCACCGCAATGCCCGAATGGCGAAATTGGTAGACGCGCTAGTTTCAGGTACTAGTGTCTTTACGGACGTGCAGGTTCGAGTCCTGTTTTGGGCACTTTGAAATGATGAAGATTTTTCAGCCCGGATGGTGGAATTGGTAGACACGCTACTTTGAGGGGGTAGTGGCCGCAAGGCCGTGCAAGTTCAACTCTTGTTTCGGGCACTTGTCTGGGGGTGAAAGGCATTAGAAAGCCGCAGTGAAAACTGCGGCTTTTTTGTTTATTAGTCGTTGTTGTTTACTCTGGATAGAGAAGGTAGGGTTTGCGTTGTTGTTTGAAGCGGAGGATGTCGGGATGCCAGCAGGCTTTTATCTCATCGGCAGACTTACCTGATGCAATCATTTTACGGACATAGCCGACTCCTATTAACTTTTCAAAAAAAGAGCTGAAGAAGAAATCGTCCATATGAAGGTTGCGGTAGGCTTCTATCAGGTAGCTGAGATCGATACCTTTGGCCAGAATTTCCTCCTCCTTTAGTAGGCTGAGGTCTGCTCCATAACATTTGCGGTTAAGCTGGGGCGGATTCTTGGCTCCTGCGATATTGCGGGGGGTAAAAGAAAAATTATACCCCAGCATATTCGGGTGGCCGTATATTTGGAAAGGCAGAGACGTACCTCTTCCCAGACTGACAGGTGTTGCCTCAAAAAAGCAGAGTGACGGATAGAGATATACTGCTTTCATATTGGGTAAATTGGGGGAGGGAGAAATGGGCAACCGGTAGAGCGTTTGATGGGTATAATTTTTACAGGGGATAACCGTTAGATCACAGTTTCTGCCGTTAGGCAACCATTTTTCGCCGTTCACCATTTGTGCTAATTCTCCTAAAGTGAGACCGTGTACAATGGGGATTGGGAGCCAGCCCACACCTGATTTGTATTTCATATCCAGGATGGGACCATCTACATAGTGGCCGTTGGGATTGGGACGATCGAGTACCAGCATCTTTTTTCCGTACTCGGCACAGGCATCCATGAGCTTCACCATCGAAATATAGTAGGTATAAAAACGCAGTCCGACGTCCTGAATGTCCACTACCAACCAATCGAACAATCGCATGGTTTCGGCACTGGGTTTACCGTTTTTACCGTTATACAAAGAACGAATCGGAATCCCAGTCTTTGGGTCTATGCTTCCTGCCACGTGTTCTCCTGCATCAGCTGTACCCCGGAAGCCGTGTTCAGGAGAAAAGATGGCAACAACATTGAATCCGGAGCGTTTTAATAAATCCACAGTGTGCTCCTTGCCGACCATGCCGGTGTGATTGGAGAAAACGGCAATCCTTTTCCCTTTCAATAAAGGAAAATACTCTTCAGTACAGGAAGCTCCGACTTTCACCGTCCTGTCTTGTGAAAAACCGAGGGCTGTGACGGAGAAAAGCAGGAAAAAGCAGAATAATTTCAAAAGCATAGCAATTTTTTTTCAATGATATAAAAATTTCGGGATATCCCGGGTATTAATTTTTATTTTCTCTGAATAACAGTAGACCCATGACCGTCAGTGCTCCGTTAAAGAGCAGAATTTCAAAACCGAATCGGTAACCGTTTAAGAGAACGACGGAATAGTGATCAATGCTGATAGTCAATGCAATTGAGGATGCAGCGATAAAAGGAATGGCTTTGTCCCGCACTTTGGTTTTTAGCAAAATCCCGACGAAAAACAATCCCAGCAGCGGACCATACGTGTAGCCGGCAAATTTGAAAATGGCATACACTACGCTTTCGTTATTGAACGAGCTGAACGCAATCATGACCAAAGCTAGTAACAGGGCACAGCCGATGTGGGTATAGAAACGGATTTTTTTCTTTTCATCTTCTGTCTTATTCTGTACGCCATATAGATCCACAGTAAAAGAGGTTGTCATGGCAATCAGGGCGGAATTGGCACTGGAAAAAGCAGCTGCAATAACTCCCAGCATGAAAAATATACCGGTGGTCGTATTGAGGTATTGGGTGGCTATCATCGGGTAAATACCGTCTGTCTTGGCGGGAATCGGAATTCCTGTCTGGTTCATATAGATGAAAAACACCACTCCCAGGCACATGAAAATAAAACACACCGGAATGGAAATAACGCTGAACGTCAGGAAGTTCTTTTTCGCTTCCCGGATGTTTTTCAGACTCAGGTTCTTTTGCATCATATCCTGATCCAAGCCAGTCATCACGATGGCGATAAAAATTCCGGCGATAAACTGTTTCAGGAAATGATTCGGATTAGACCAGAGATTTCCGAAATCAAAAACGAGGAACTGGGGATTCTCACCGATTCGCTTCACCATTTCCGGAAAAGAAAAATCCAGTGCTTTTTGAATGGAAAAAATCGTGAATACGACGGCGAAAATAAGGAAAAAAGTTTGTACAAGGTCGGTCCATACAATGGCCTTAATACCTCCTTTAAACGTATAGGCCCAGATAACCGCTACACAAAAGAGAGCATTGACGGCATAAGGGATATTCAATGGGCTAAAAATGGTAATTTGCAAGACCAATGTCACGATAAACAGCCGGAATGAAGCTCCTATTGTTTTGGACAATAGGAAAAGGGCGGCACTGGTCTTGTAAGCCCGGAAGCCGAAGCGTTCCCCGATATATGCATAGATAGAAGTCAGATTGAGCCTGTAATAAAGAGGAAGCAATACTTGGGCAATAAGTAGATACCCGACGAAATTTCCTAGGATAACCGTAAAATAGGTCATTTTTGCCGGAGAAGATACCCAGCCCGGTACTGAGATAAATGTGACTCCGGACAACGTGGTTCCTATCATGCCGAAAGCAACTACCCACCAAGGGGATTTATTGCCACCCCGGTAAAAATCGGCCGTGCCCGACTTACGCGAACTGAAATAAGACACCCACAGGATCAGACCTAAATAAATCAGAACAATCAATATAGAGAAATAAGGATTCATCAGCTGCCAGTTTTTGTTTCTTAATAGGGATGTTTCATGATTTTTCCGGAATTTTCAAATGGCGTATAAGAATAAAACCGGGGATAGTGCACAGCATTACCCAGAGGAAAAACGACGGATAGCCGAATGTATCGCAGATCCAACCGGAAACCATGCCCGGTACCATCATGCCTAAAGCCATAAATCCGGTGCATAGGGCGTAATGGGCGGTTTTGTATTCTCCTTCGCTAAATAAGATCAAATAAAACGTATAGGCGGAAAAGCCGAAACCGTAACCAAATTGTTCAACCATTAATAAAGAAGAAATCAGCGTCAGACTTTCCGGCTGGAACCAAGCTAAATAAACGTAAATAAAATTGGGCAGGTTGATGGCTAACGTCATCCAGCCTATCCAGTGTTTCAGCCCGTGCCGGGCGATCAGTATCCCTCCGATAATTCCTCCTGCCGTGAGGGCTATCATGCCCAACGAACCGTAAATGAGACCGACATTGGAGGCACTAAGTGCCAGCCCTCCTTTTTCTTTTGGGTCCAGTAGGAAAGGATATACCATTTTCAGCAGTTGGGATTCCGACAGACGGTAGAGCAACATAAACGCCAAAGCTGTACCGATGTGCTTCTTGCGGAAAAAAACGACAAATGTGGAAACGAATTCTTTGAAAATCTCATTGCCCTTCCCGTGCGGATGATCGGAAGAGGCATAGGGAAGTGTGTAATAATGATAGATGCAGAACAGTAGAAAAAGCACGGTGAGGCACAGGTAGAGAATAGTCCACGACTGGGCTGGGTTCCAGTGTTTTTGCAGGAGGTCTGAAAAGAGTAATATACTTCCTACCCCCACAATCGTGGCAAAGCGGTAAAACGTTGTTCGTATCCCCACAAAATAGGCTTGTTGCCTGGGATTTAGTCCGAACATATAAAATCCGTCGGCGGCGATGTCGTGTGTGGCGGAACAGAAAGCCAGCAGCCAGAAAAACAAAAGGGAGTAAAAAAAGAAATGGGAAGCCGTCAGCGATAAAGCGATTCCGCCGGCACTGATGGCGATGAGTAATTGCATAAGCAACACCCAGCGGCGTTTGGTACTGAACATGTCTGCAACCGGACTCCATAGGGGTTTAATCACCCACGGCAGATACAGCCAACTCGTATAGAAAGCGATGTCTGTATTGGAAATTTGAAGGTCCAGATACATAACAGTTGAAATGCTGATAACCATAATGTATGGGAGACCTTCTGCCAGATAGAGCGTGGGCACCCAAAGCCAGGGATTTCGTATATCTTTTTTTAAAGTAGGCATAGGGTTAATATTTTTTCTCTAAAGTGGCCTTCGGGAAATAATGGTGGAGGATTTCCCGGTAGGTATAACCTTTTGCCCCCATAACGGCAGCACCGATTTGGCACAAACCGACACCATGACCCCAGCCTGCGCCTTTTAGCCGGAAGCCCTGCAACTGACCGTCTTTCCATTCTTTCCGGATGATAAACGCCGAACTGTAAAGGTGGGTTGGGGAAAATGCTTTCCGGATAACCAATTCTTTCCCGATAATCATGCTGCGCTTGCTCCCGGTCACTTTCAGCCGGATGATGCGTCCGGATTCGCCCCGTTCTATCGGGGTCAGGTCTGTGATATTCCCGAAATCAATGCCTAACTTCCGGCAGGCAAGGGCAGAGATTTCCTGTTGAGTGTAATACACTTCCCACCGGAAAAAATCGTGCGTTTCCTGGTCGTAATCGTTCAGCACCTCAGACAATATCCGCTGGTCACTGGTATTGCAAAATACATCCGGCGAGCTGCTTATCCATTTCTCTGCCTCTTCTTCCCGAGCAGGTAATTCCGGTATTTGGGCACCAGCACCGTCGTAGATCGTCGTCAGATACGGATGCGATACGGATTCCCATACATTTTCAAACTTTTCGCTGAGTCCGCCGCAGCACTTGGAAAAACGGGCGTCACAGGTGCGGTGTTGGTAACACAAAACCTCCCCCCGGGTATCTGCTATTGCCTGACTGACAAGAGGTGTGCTTGCCTTGTGTATCCCTTGATAACGCTGGCAATGATCGTCGGCACACACGTCAAAGTTCCGGTGGTCCTCCCGGTCATACCAGCGTATATACTCCTCTTGGTTTTCCTGGAGCGACAGATAAGTCTTGCCGGATTCCTTCAATTCCGCCGATTTTTCGCATTGGGCTATAAGCCAGCTCCGCGAAATAACGGCATGGGCTTTCAGAAACTCCAGAGAAGACGTAGCTTTCATTTCCGAAGAAATAACGCTGAGCAGATACTCTTCAATATCCAGAATATTAATGGCGCTTAAATGATTATCTTCTGTAATGATTTTCAAACTCCCTCTGAAAAACTGGTTTTCCTGCCTTTCCCAATGGAAATTTATTCCGATGGTGACATCTGTTAATTCGATTCTTGCAGTCTCTTCTCTTTCGGGAGTAAACTCCAGCGGAAGCCGGACAGGTATCGATTGTTGGGGTGTTGTTAAAAAAATGCCGTCCGGTGTCTGTAATACAGCATATTCCCCGGAGAATTTTCCCGGCATATTTTTTTCATGGAAAATACCATGCAGACGGAAACGGATGGCAGGGGCAAATAAAATACCGACAGAAATCAGCATAATCGGAAATTTTTAATCAGTTTTTTTAAGGTTGAAAATTCATCCTCTTGAAATGTCAATTGGGCAAACAGATCGCGAAGCGTTCCCCCGTCCAGACGGTTAAAATCTTTTTCTACCGGCAGAATTACTACGCCTCCGAAATCCACGGCTCCCGGACTGAAAACAATCCGTTTTTCGCCGGTTTCAAAAAACTGGGACGGACGATGAGTCCTGCGAGGAAAGAGGTAGGTTTTCCAGCGATTTTCTGCAAATAGCGTCAATAGATTGAACATAGGTTCCGGTTGCCGGGGTACCACTTCTCCAACGAGTTGGCAGATGCTGGCAATCGCCTGAACAAGCAAGGGAAGCGAATCGCTTTCTGCTATGACGGCTTTTCTTAATTCATCGGATTGGCAGCTTATTTTAAGCTGTGATGATTCACAGATAACCTCCATACCGCTTTTCGTCTCCTTTTCAATAGGCATATAGCCGCGGTTTCCCGCTTGAAAATGGAAATGGTCGGGAGCTGAAGCTCCGCAGCCGGGGCCATTATAAAAAATCGTATATTCCGGCAAATTCCGCGCAAGAACAAGCATATCTCCGATGCGTTCAGGACTTAGCCGTTGGGCTTGGTGGTGCTTGTCCACGATAGTGAAATGCCGTCGGAAAATAGGGAACGGATTAATCAGGATATTGTAGTTGTTCCAAGAAATACTTTGCTGTTCTGCCGACCGGTTGGACGGACAGAGAAAACAGGGGCGTTCCTGTATGGACAGTGAATCGACTTTAGCGGTTGATGAATCAATCCGACAGGGATTGTGGGTGAGGAGCAGGGTGCAATGGGGGTAAGCCACTGTCCGGCTTTTTACCTGTTCCAACTCCCGGAATCGCCGGGCTACCGTTTCCCAATCACGGATTTGCTCTTCAAACAAGCGGTTTACGTCTGTCAGAAGAGTAGGTGAATAGAGAGACCGGTGTATATCTTGTGAATCCACGCTGTGTATTTTTTTAATGAATTGAAAATCTGTTTATTGTCCTTGGATAACTGTTTTCCGGGCTTCCACTTCGAACGTGCGTATCCGGTCTTTAAAAACATTATTTTTATTTTCTTTCTCCACGCTCAAAGCAGCATCGGAATTGCCATCCCACCTGCGACACAGATAGAGGGCATCGTATAGCCGTCCAATCTGATAATGCCGGGATATGGCCAGGACGGCGGCATAGTCCTCTCCGTAGCTTGTATTGGGGAACTTTATTTTCCGGATAATTGAAGTACAGAATGCTCTGGGAGCTCCCAGCCCATTAATGCGCAGGGCATTATTTCTGCCATTGTCGGGCGTCCATTCTTTGTGGTCGATGAGTCCCGGAGGCAGGGGGTGCAGATTAAAATCAACAATCCGGTAAGAACCAATGACGGCAGCCGTTTTTTGTGTATAAAAAGCGTCACGCACTTGTTGTAAAACCGTATTGTCTATGTATAAATCGTCACTATCCAACTGTATACAGAACCGTCCGCAACGGTCGTCGGTGATGGCCCGGTTCCAGCATCCGCCTATCCCTAAATCCTGTTCTTGGGGAAGAATGTGAATCAAATTATCATATTCTGTACAAAGTTGTTTCAAAATACCACTCGTCCCGTCTGTGGAATGATTGTCCACTACCATGACATTGAACGGAAACGAGGTGTGTTGATTTAAAGCGGATTTTACAGCTTCAGAGATGGTTTTTCCCCGGTTTCTTACCGGAATCACCACACTCATTTCTACGGGGAAATTGCCTCCAAAATCAGGGGCTTGAAAGACGGGAGGCAGCCAGGCTCCGACATGTTTTAAATGCTGGTTGCATACCTGTTCCATTTCGGATTGCACCTCTCTGTTTTTCGGGTCGACATAATCGAAATTCTTTTCGCCCGACAGCCGGGAATCGGCAGGAGCCATGTTGTATAGAATTTCGGGAATATGCAGGATTTTTCCCGAACGGGAAAGGGTCAACCGCAAATCATACAAAGCTGCAAATTGATACTCGGCAGTCATTTGCTTTACGGCTTCTTTGAACTTTTCCGTTCGGAGCAGCCAAAGCGCGCCGAAATTGAAATCATCCCTCAAGCTTCCGTCCTGGTAATCGGTGAGCGGATGAGGGGAAAGTCCATTGACTCCGTTGTCGTTATAATCGGAATACAGCATCGCTGCGGAGGTCGCCTGAGCTATTTGCAACAAGCGATCCAGGGCGAACGTCCCAAGGTCTATACGGTGTGGTTGGATGATGAGTAACGTATAGGGCGTATCGCAATAGGGCAGAAGTTGCCGCAAAAAGGCGGTCTGGCAGAGATTCCCTTGCAGAACCGGGGCTTCAACCTCTTCTTTTGCGGTGTGTGTATTGATCACATAACAGCATTTTAGATATGCATTCTTTTTTAATTGCCTGATAATGTGGTTCGTATTATTATGATTGCCACCTGTGGCAAAGCACGTCACTTGTTTTTCCATGGGATTGAATTGATGGATTCAAATATATACTATTCTGCCCGGAAAAAGGCGTATTTCTTCCGGAAAATAGGGAAAGAATACAGAGAATAACTATTATCTTTGGTGCGGGAGACAATTCCCGTACGGCTAATAATAGAAATTATGTATTTGATTGCGGATAGCGGTTCGACAAAAACCCAATGGTGCATGGTGGAAAACGGGGAGTATGAAGTCATTTATACTTCGGGTATCAATCCGGTGTATCAGTCGGATAAGGAGATATTACAGATGTTGGAACAGGAATTCAGGGCTCAGGAAAAGAGGGTGGAAGCCGTTTATTTTTATGGGGCGGGATGTGCTTTCCCGGAAAAAAACGAGCAGGTGAGGCTGGCTTTGAAAGACTTCTTTACTGCTCCGCAGGTGGAAATCGCTTCTGACTTATTGGCTGCTGCCCGCTCTTTATTTCAGCACTCGTCGGGGATTGTGTGTATTTTGGGGACCGGATCCAATTCCTGTTACTATGATGGGAAAGACATTGTCGGTAATGTTCCTCCTTTGGGATTTATATTGGGAGATGAAGGCAGTGGGGCTGTGATGGGAAAGAGGCTGGTCGCCGATGTACTGAAAGGCATCTTGCCGGGAAAAATACGGGAATCTTTTTTTAAGGAATACCGCTGCACTTACCCGGAAATTATTGACCGCGTTTACCGGCAGCCTTTGCCTAATCGTTTCCTGGCATCGTTTACTCCGTTTCTGAAAAAATATATCGCGTATCCCGAAATTGAAAATATCGTATGTACGGCCTTGGAGGAATTTATTTGCCGGAATCTTTTGCAATACCGGGAAATACGCCGTTTGCCTGTCTCCTTTACGGGGAGTGTGGCGTTTTATTTCCGGGAGCAGCTCCTCTGTTTACTGGAGAAATATGACCTTTGTCCGGGACAGATATGCCAGACACCGATGGAGGGATTGATTACTTTTCATACCGCTCCTTCACTTCAGTAAGGACAGGCCGGAGTGAAGCGTATGTCTGTGGCGACACAGTGTCTATGGCTGAATAGGGAAGCCAGTACACCTCTTCAATCTCTTCCTCAGCCTGCGGAGTCAGTCTCTGATTTGGCGGACATGCCATCGTAAACCAATGGGTCTGCTTCAGATGCCATTGTTCTTCCCGGAAATAGATGTGCCATGTGTCTGGCAGTGGGCTTTCAATCCGGAGTTCCTGCAAACCGCATTCCTCCCGTACCTCCCGCAGGGCGCAAGTCTGCGGGTCTTCCCCGGCTTCGATGTGGCCTTTGGGTAAATCGGGTATACCCAGTCGTTTTATCATCAGGATTTTATCGTCATGTCGGACTACGCCGCCGGCTGCTCCAACCACTTTAAAACAGGACTGAAAATGGGAAAATAATAAATTAAGGTCCGGGTGATAGAGTGTGGCATGGAAAATGCTGTCTTCTTTCAGATAAGAATATACAAAAGAAAACAGTTCGTTTTTACCAGGTTGAATGAGGACGTCCTGGTGATTTTTAAGTATTTCGCTATCATCAGTTAACCAAAAAAAGCTTTCTTTAAAAAATACTTTATACATTTGTACCAGAATAGGTCTTGTAAATAATATTTTAACCCGACAAAAATAATAAAAATGAGTACAGTAGCAGAAAATGTCGCTTCACATTTGTTGAAAATCAAAGCTATAAAGTTAGAGCCTGCTCACCCTTTTACGTGGGCATCCGGTTGGAAATCACCTATTTATTGTGATAACCGGAAAACCTTGTCCTATCCCGGGGTGCGTAGTTATATCAAAGAGCAGTTTGCAGCTGTTATCCGCGAAAAATATCCCCAGGCAGAAGTCATTGCAGGGGTGGCTACCGGAGCTATTGCCCAGGGCGTACTGGTTGCTCAGGAACTGAACCTGCCTTTTATCTATATCCGTTCTTCTGCCAAATCCCACGGTCTGGAAAATCTGATAGAGGGAGAATACAAAGCGGGACAGAAAGTAGTGGTTATTGAGGATCTCATTTCTACTGGCGGTTCCAGTTTGCAGGCAGTAGAAGCCCTTCGGAGTGCGGGCTGCGAAGTATTGGGAATGGTAGCGATTTTCACTTACGGATTCCAAAAATCTGTGGATAATTTTGATGCGGCCCGTTGCGAACTAACCACATTGAGCAATTATAATGCCATGATAGACCTGGCAGTCAAGACCGGATATATTCAGGAGAGTGATGTGGAAAAACTGAAAGAATGGCGCAAAAGTCCTGAAACCTATAAGTAAAAATGCGAAGCATCGGGAATCTGGGATGGGGAAGTAGGGAGCCCCGGCATTTCTGGCTATCCAAATGAAAAACAGTATGGCAGAAACAAAAATTGTAAGCGAAATCTATAAGATTGACAGCGCTATTGAGAGCGTGTATTCCTTGCTTTCGGATTTCAACAGAATCGGAATGATAATCAACATGGCCAAGCAGATGGGAGCGGGTAGTGGACAGTTGTCACAGATTTCTGATAAGATTGAAGACGTGCGTTTCAGTGAGGACGCATGTACATTGACTGTGAAAGGGATGGGAGAGGTTGTTGTGAGAATTGTGGAAAAAGAGGCGCCTAAGATGATTAAATTGGGGGGAGATGAGAATCTGCCTTTTGAATTTAATTTGTGGATACAATTGCTGGAAAACGGTCCTTATGACACCCGCTTGAGGTTGACCTTTATTGGAGAGTTGAATTTTATGCTGAAAATGATGCTGAAAGGAAAATTGGAAAAAGGCATCAACCAATTGGCGGAGGGATTGACTAAAATACCCTACATGATGTTGAGATAAAAAAAGCGGATCATTTGATCCGCTTTTTTTTAAGCCCTTAATGTTTGTGAGTTGAGCTTGCTCAGTTTCTCCTCGGCATAAGCTTTGGTGATGGTAATATTTTTCCGGTCCTGCGAAGGGGCTTCAAACATCAGGTCCGTCATGATGGCCTCGCAGATGGACCGCAACCCCCGGGCACCCAATTTAAACTCAATAGCTTTGTCTACAATATATTCATAAACTTCTTCCTCAAACTTCAGATGGATACCGTCTAATTCAAACAGTTTGACATACTGCCGTATGATGGCATTCTTGGGTTCTGTCAGGATGTTACGCAATGCGGTCCGGTCGAGCGGTTCCAGATAGGTCAGTATCGGCAGACGCCCGATAATCTCCGGTATCAGTCCGAACGATTTCAAATCCTGGGGGGTGATATACTGGAGGAAATTATCCCGGTCGATTTTTTCTTTCGCCTTGCTGGCATTGAAACCGACCACCTGCGTATTCAGCCGCATGGCGATTTTCCGCTCGATACCGTCAAATGCGCCTCCGCAAATGAACAGGATATTTTTGGTATTGACTGGAATCATCTTTTGGTCGGGATGTTTGCGTCCGCCTTGGGGAGGAACGTTAACTACCGAACCTTCCAGGAGCTTCAGCAATCCTTGTTGTACTCCTTCGCCGCTCACATCCCGCGTAATGGAAGGATTATCACCTTTCCGGGCAATCTTGTCCAGTTCATCGATAAACACGATTCCTTTTTCTGCGGCGGCTACGTCATAATCTGCCGCTTGCAGTAAACGGGTCAGGATAGACTCAATATCTTCTCCCACATATCCCGCTTCCGTCAGAACAGTGGCATCTACAATCGTAAAGGGAACGTGCAGCATTTTGGCAATGCTGCGTGCCAGCAACGTTTTCCCCGTTCCGGTTCTCCCCACCATGATGATGTTGGATTTTTCTATTTCCACACCTTCGGTATCCTCTTTTTGGAGAAGGCGTTTATAATGGTTGTATACAGCAACGGCAATGTGTTTTTTTGCATCATCCTGTCCAATGACATATTGGTCTAAAAATGTCTTGATTTCCAGTGGCTTCTTTATCTCGATATGGTCCAGATTAAGTGAAGATTTGCTTTTCATCTCCTCATTGACAATATCGTTCGCCTGGTGGGCGCATTGGTCACATATAAACCCGTCCATTCCGGCAATAAGTAATTCCACCTCACTACGCGACCGTCCGCAGAATGAACATTTATCTTGCATACTCATTATCTGTTTTCTCTGGTTAAAATCGTGTCAATCATTCCATACTCTTTCGCCTCTTCTGCCGACATCCAATAATCGCGGTCGGAATCTTTTTCCACTTTCTTGAGCGGATTACCCGAATGGTCGGCGATGATGGTATAGAGTTCCTTTTTCAGTTTCTGGATTTCCCGGGCAGTGATTTCGATGTCGGAAGCCTGGCCCTGTGCGCCTCCCATTGGCTGGTGAATCATCACCCGTGAATGTTTTAACGCAGAACGCTTGCCTGCGGTTCCGGCACAGAGGAGTACGGCACTCATCGAGGCTGCCAGGCCGGTACAGATCGTGGCGACATCACAATTGATGTATTGCATCGTGTCGTAAATGCCTAAACCGGCATACACAGAACCTCCCGGACTGTTGAAATAAAGCTGGATATCCTTGCCGGGGTCGGCGGAATCCAGGAACAAAAGTTGTGCCATAATGATATTGGCTACATCATCGTCAATGGGCACACCAAGGAAAATAATACGGTCCATCATTAACCGTGAAAACACGTCCATCGAAGCCACGTTCAACTGACGTTCCTCAATGATGGTCGGTGATAAGTAACTTGCTGTAGCCGATTCGAACCGATGGAGATTCAGGCTGCTGATGCCTTTGTGTTTGATGGCATATTTTTTGAATTCGTCTTGTGAATACATATTCTTACTTTTTTGTTTTGAGCTGCTAAGTTACGAAAAAACTCACCAATAAAAAAACCGCTCCCGACGGGAGCGGCTTCTTATGGGGGTTGTAACCGGAATTACAATTTCGGACCGGCAGCCACTAAAGCCTTACCGGCAGCGTTTCCTTCAAATTTCTTGAAGTTTTTGATGAAACGTTCGGAAAGATCTTTGGCTTTCGTTTCCCATTCCTGTGCGTTTGCATAGGTGTCGCGGGGATCGAGGATCTTCGGATCGACACCCGGTAAAGCGGTCGGCACTACAAAATTGAAGAAAGGAATGGTTTTCGTCGGAGCCTTGTCGATAGAACCGTTTAGGATGGCATCGATGATACCGCGGGTATCTTTTATGGAGATACGTTTGCCGGTTCCATTCCATCCTGTATTCACCAAATAGGCTTTGGCGCCTGACTTTTCCATTTTCTTCACCAGTTCTTCCGCATATTTTGTCGGGTGCAAAGACAAGAAAGCTGCCCCGAAACAAGCGGAGAACGTCGGGGTCGGTTCAGTAATTCCGCGTTCCGTACCTGCCAATTTAGCTGTAAAGCCGGACAGGAAGTAATATTTCGTTTGTTCTGCATCCAGAATAGATACAGGAGGCAGTACTCCGAACGCGTCGGCAGACAGGAAGATTACCTGCTGTGCAGCCGGGCCTTTGGATACCGGTTTAACAATGTTTTCGATGTGGTAGATCGGATAAGAAACACGGGTATTTTCCGTTACGGACTTATCAGCGAAATCAATTTTGCCATTGGCATCTACTGTTACGTTTTCCAGTAAAGCGTCGCGTTTGATGGCATTGTAAATGTCCGGTTCGCTTTCTTTGTCCAAGTTGATAACCTTAGCATAGCAACCACCTTCATAGTTGAATACACCTTCATCATCCCAGCCGTGTTCGTCGTCACCGATTAACAACCGTTTCGGGTCTGTTGACAGGGTCGTTTTACCCGTACCGGACAATCCGAAGAAAATAGCCGTGTTCTTACCTTCCAGGTCGGTATTGGCGGAGCAGTGCATCGAAGCAATGCCGCGGAGAGGATTCAGGTAGTTCATGATAGAAAAGATACCTTTTTTCATTTCCCCGCCATACCAAGTGTTCAGGATCACCTGCTCTTTTGTTTTCAGGTTGAAAACGGTAGCAGTTTCCGAATTCAGACCCAGTTCTTTGTAATTGTCCACTTTGGCTTTGGCTGCATTGAACGAAACGAAATCCGGTTCGCCGTAATTAGCCAATTCTTCTTCTGTCGGACGGATGAACATATTTTTTACAAAGTGAGCCTGCCAAGCTACTTCCATGATGAAACGTACTTTCAGACGGGTACCTTCGTTGGCTCCGCAGAACGTATCCACCACATATAATTTTTTGCCGGACAACTCCTTAACGGCTTTGGCTTTCAGGTCAGCCCAGGCTTCTTCCGAACACGGTTTGTTATCGTTCTTGTATTCTTCTGAAGTCCACCACACACTGTCTGCGCTGGCTTCATTTTTTACAAAGAATTTATCTTTGGGAGAACGGCCGGTATAAATACCTGTCATGACGTTTACGGCGCCCAGTTCGGTCACTTGGCCTTTTTCATAGCCGGTCAATGACGCATCGGTCTCTGCCTTGAACAGTTCTTCGTACGAAGGATTGTGGACGATTTCCTTCACGTCCTGTATCCCGTAAATGCTTAGATCTAACTTTGCCATAATTGCAATTTATATTAAAAAATTAATTAATACTTTTTTTCCGTAATATCTGTACAAATATAAAAAACATTCTTTTTAAAATAAAGTGTGGCGAAATGAAAAATATCTCTTTAATATTTATTAACATTCGATACTGGGCATTTTTTCTCCCGTCAGTGGTAGCGTGCTGCCACCAAGCGGACGTATTTGTCTTCATATTCCTTGTTAAGCAGAGCTTTAAACAAACTTTGCGGAATTAGCGGTGCGTCTTTATGTAAAACGAGGTGACGGGCTCCGGCACACAAGGCGGCTGTTTGCAAAAAGGGGACGGATGAATTTGTCCAGCTTTCCACGATTTCCCGGAGGTCGGGATGTTCAGCTATCACAAGGAAACCCATGTATTCCGCTATTTCCGGACTGATACAAAGTGACATGAATTGTGTAATTTTTTCTTTATTTATTTTTTTAGGAAGCAGGAAGCAGGCCAAGATTTGCTCCTCTCTTTGTTGCGTGAGCCATAGCGCTTCCGCTACATTCTCGTCGGGAGTATATTGGGCGGCGAGAGTTTTGAGCGATACAAAACTGGCACCGACCTGCTGCCGGGTATTCATTCCCAGATGGCGGAGGCTGCTAATACTGCCCCAATTTTGCAGACGCCGGATTCGTCGGCTTATTTCTTTTATTTTTTCTTCCGTATCCTTATTCAAAATCACGTAATCCATGCAGAGCTCTTTTTATTTTTATCGGTAAGCGCGATTATCCGGACAAAAATAAGCGATTTATAAATAGGAATCTGTTTTGCAACAAAAAAATCCGTTATCCGTTTCTATTTTAGAGAAAAAGTTTAACCTTTAATTAAATTATTATGGCAGCAAATATTGGATTGGAACCCCAAATGGTAAAAGCCAGCAAAACCGTATTGAATAATCTGTTGGCCGATCATTTCGTGTTATTGGCAAAAACCTGGAATTACCACTGGAATGTCAAAGGCGTAAGTTTTCATTCTTATCACGTCTTCATGGAAGAACTTTATAACGGGTTGATTCGGGACATTGACGACATTGCAGAGCGTATCCGTTCTCTGGGCGAACGTCCGGTCGGATCATTGCAGGGCTATTTGGAACACAACAGAATCAAGGAACATTGCGACTCCGAGGCTCTGCCCGAAGCAAAACAGATGTTGGCGATACTGAGCGAAGACAACGACACGCTGATACGGGAAATCCGTAAAGACATCGAACAACTTGAAGATGATGAAGAGACTGATGATGCCGGAACAACCAATTTCCTCGAAGACATGATCGAAAGAAAAGAGAAAACGGCATGGATGATCCGGGCTTATCTTGAAAAATAAGCGGACGGCTCTATCCGATAAGTTTTAAAAATTCAGGCAGAGCTGTATGTCATTTTTTTTCAAGTCATGCAGCTTTGCCTGAATGTGTAGTAGAGAGGGGGAAGAGGCAGACAGGAGCCTCTTTTATCTCTTGTGGAGTAGCACAATGTTTTCCACATGGTGGGTATGAGGGAACATATCCACAGACTGTACCGCCATGACTTTATACTGATTGTCCATCAGATGCAAATCACGGGCTTGTGTGGCGGAATTGCAGCTCACATAAACAATGCGGTCGGGGGCGGCTTTCAGAATCGTGGCGACCACGTCCGGATGCATCCCTGCGCGGGGAGGGTCTGTGATAATAACGTCCGGGTGACCGTGTGCAGCAATAAAGTCTTCGTTTAGCACGTCTTTCATGTCGCCAGCGTAAAAAGTGGTGTTGGTAATGCCATTAATGGCAGAGTTGATTTTGGCATCCTCAATGGCTTCTGGCACATACTCTATGCCGATGACTTTCTCTGCTTTTTTCGCTACGAAATTCGCAATCGTTCCGGTACCGGTGTAAAGGTCATACACAATTTCCTTACCTGTCAGACCTGCTAATTCCCGGGTACGGGAATAGAGGTTGTAAGCCTGTCCGGAATTAGTCTGGTAAAAAGATTTTGGGCCGATTTTAAACTTCAAACCTTCCATCTCTTCAAAAATATGATCCTTCCCTTTATAACAGATTATTTCCTGGTCGGTCAGCGTGTCGTTGGCCTTTCCGTTGATGACATACATCAGTGAACTGATTTGAGGAAACTCCTGTTGCAAAGCATCGAGCAGGGCTTCCCGTTTCTCCCGGTCTTCGTGGAAAAACGCCAGCACTACCATAATTTCTCCGGTGGAGGACGTACGGATAATTAACGTCCTTAAGAAACCTTCCTGATTGCGGATGTTGAAGAACTCCAACCGATGTATCAGAGCATACTCTTTAATGAAATTCCGGATTTCGTTTGAAAAACCGCCTTGCAGATAACAGGTATCGATGTCCACTACCTTGTCAAAAAGTCCGGGCACATGGAATCCAAGTGCCGGAGTGCGCTCTATGTCCATCTCTTGTCCGATTTCCTCCCGTGTGAGAAACCGTTTGTTACTGAATGTAAATTCCAGTTTGTTGCGGTAGAGTGTAGTCAGTGCAGAGCCTAAAATGGGGAAGATATTCTGAAGTTCCATCTTCCCGATGCGTTCCAGGTTGTCAATAACTTCCTGCTGTTTGAATTGCAGTTGCATCTCATAAGGCAGGTTCTGCCATTTACAGCCGCCGCAGATACCAAAGTGCGGACAGAAAGGTGGAGTACGCAGTTCAGACAATTTGTGTGTTTTTACTACAAATCCCTCTAAAAAACTTTTCCGTTTGCGGGTGACCTGCACATCGACTACGTCGCCGGGGACGGTGTTGGGCACAAATAATATTTTTTCGTCAATATACGCAATGGACTTTCCTTCCGCTGCGATTTTTTTTATTTCAACGTTTTCCAGTAACGGTTTTTTTCCTCTTCCCATGCCGTAGCACTTATTGATTTAATAATAATTTTTTCAATTCGGCGACCCCCTCGGAAGCTCCTTTTTCAATCAGGTGAAACCTGTTGTTGCGGGCTTGTTGCGGAATGTGCGGGTCAATGACGAAAACCGGAATCCCTTTGGAGGCGTAACTCAGAAGTCCCGCTGCCGGATAAACGGCCAGAGAAGTCCCGATGATAACGAGGATATCCGCTTGGCGGACGAGTTCCGTAGCAGGCTCGATATTGGGAACGGCTTCTCCGAAAAAGACAATGTGGGGGCGCAACAGGGAACCGTCTTCACAGCGTGTGCCCGGTTTCAGTTCCCAACCCTCCAGGTCGTAAATAGCTGACGGATTTTTGCTGCTTCTGACTTTCTTCAATTCGCCGTGGAGATGCAGCACGTGTTTACTGCCTGCCCGCTCATGCAAATCGTCTACGTTTTGTGTGATAATTTGCACATCGAAATAAGGCTCTAATTCAGCCAGTCCGGTATGTCCGGCATTGGGATACGCTTCGTACAACTGTTTACGTCTTGCGTTATAGAACTGGTTGACCAATTCCGGATTCCGTTCCAAAGCCTCCGGAGTGCAGACATCCTCAATGCGGTAGTTCTCCCACAATCCGTCGCTGTCGCGGAACGTTTTTATCCCGCTTTCCGCACTCATGCCTGCACCGGTTAAAATCACTAATTTCATCCGCAGAAATATTTGATTCATTCCCGCAAAGATAGGAAATATTATATCATCCGGAAAGTTTGGCACAGAAGCCTGGAATGAGTTTGTATAATTTTTTTACATTTGTCGATAAATTTTATAAATCCTTATGTCTGCAATAACTGGAAACACATCACGTCTTGAAGTGGTGGATGCCTTGCGGGGCTTCGCTTTGCTTGCAATAGTCCTGCTTCATAATCTGGAACACTATAATATTTTTTACGGCGACTTGCTTCAATCCGGATGGTTGGCGAAACTGAATGTGTGGGTGACGGATGGTTTGTTTTTTCTGTTTGCCGGTAAGGCTTATGCCACCTTTTCTTTGCTTTTCGGATTCAGCTTCTATATTCAGATGCGCAATGCACGCCGCCGGGGTTGTGATTTTCGTGCCCGCTTTGCCTGGCGACTTCTTTTGCTTGTGGGATTTTCGCAATTGCACGCCTTGTTCTACAATGGCGACATCCTGCTGCTTTACGCCGTGTGTGGTCTTATCCTTATCCCTGCCTCCTCGTGGAGCAACCGGACGGTAGTGCTTGTGGCTGCCATACTTATGCTGCAACCTTACTGCTGGGGAAAAATTGTATACGCGCTGTATCATCCGGAATATATAGACAATAATTCTTTATTCATCCAATACGCCGTGTCGGCAGGAGAGGTGGGGCGGAACGGAAACCTGTGGCAGATGCTGCTCAACAATATCTGGAATGGTCAGCTTTATAGCAACTTCTGGCAGGTGGAAGCCGGACGCTTGTTCCAGACCCCTGCACTCTTTTTACTGGGTATGTTGGCGGGGAGAATGGAGTGGTTTGTCAAATCGGTGGCGAGTGTACGGTTCTGGCGCAAGGCTCTCGTGGGTGCTGCCGCAGCCAGTGTCCCGCTCTTTTTGCTGAAAACCTACGTGCCGCCTGTGATTGGCAATGTAACCGTACTTTCCTATTATAGCATTGCTGTTCCGATGCTGTATAATTTCGCATTCATGGTGCTGTTGGTATCGGTGTTTGTATTGGCTTGGTTCCATCACGGAGACAAAGGGTATGCCTTCCAGCGTATGCCAGTGGCGTACGGGCGCATGAGTCTCACGAATTACATTGGGCAGTCCGTTATTGGGGTGGCCATTTATTATCATTGGGGCTTTGGCTTATACAATTCGGTCGGAGCAGCGGGCTCTGCCCTTATCGGACTCGGAATCTTTTTTGTACAGTTGTCATTCAGCCGCTACTGGCTGTCGCGTCACGCCCAGGGTCCCCTTGAATACCTCTGGAAGCGTGGCACGTGGCTGTAACAGCCCTTTCGCATGTTTCTTCCCTCTGTCAGGATGGGGGTATTTTCGATATATACATCTTTTATAATCGTCATAGTTCTTTTATGTGTGTAATACAGGTGATTAAAATAGATGTGGTATATATTAAAAAAATATATTAATTCATGCTTTATTATTATTTTTTGTTGTTTTTATAAAATATTTTCTTAACTTTCACACATCATTCGGTGTGCATATTTTAAAGGTTGTTCCTTTTTCAAAAATACCCTTGAAACGAATTATTGTTTATTGTTATATTTTAGATTATGCAAAAATTATTTATTCTCTTGTGTATTTTTTTATTTGTTGCTTGTGCGAAAACTTCTGTTACAACAGATGAAGGAGATTTCTTTCAAAATAAAATTATGTCGCGTAGTGTGAATCTTTCTTCCTTTGAGTACCCGGCCATTCAATGGAGTGCATTTGATACACACGAACAAAAAGTAGCAGCTTGTGAGATTCCTGATTCTATTTTACCAAATATTCCTACAGAGGAATTAGTAGAAATATGTATGGAATACCCTTTGCTTTTCGACGCTTATGCTTTTGATAGTCCTTTAGAGGGAATCAAGAAAGTTGTTTCACAATTTAATGGATTTAAAGAGCTAATGGATAGAACAGATAACTGTTCTTGTTTGTTTAGATATTTGAAAAATAATGATGTACGGAATGTAAACTTTACATTGTTGACTAATGTTGAAGAAGGGACATTTTTATTGCGTTATTCTTTTTGTGAATATTTACTTGCCTTTGATAATATATTAAATAATTCAACAGAAGAGTTAAAAGAGGAAATATCCTCGTTTGTATATGAAATTTTAGAAAATAAAGAATTAGACAGGCAACACTATGCTTTGAGTGGATTGTCTTCTTCTGTCTATCTATGGGCGAGTATATTATCTAATAATAGACGGCAGACAAGAGCGACTAATACTACTATAGATAAATTTCTCGAACAAGGAATAATTCTGAATATAGAAGAATATTTGAAGATTAAACAAGCATGTCAGACTTATAATTAATAAAAATGAAAACTTATTTATTTTATATTTTGGTTATAGTGGGTATTTGGGGAGTACTCTGCGGATGTTCTGATTCTACTAACGAAGATAGTAATCCTGAGCCCGATTTAAAAGATTTGATTATAGATGAAGATATCGGTGGTACCATGGGAGAAAAATGGAACGGTACAGATCTTCCTTCGTGGTTAAGGAAACGCTGGTTTGATTTTAAAATCAATGACTTGGAATGGTGGCTAACCGAATCATATCTTGCACCGACCCTTTATAATGTATATAAATTTTATTACAAAGAAAATTTGTTGATTGTTCTGACTTATGACAGGTTTAGTTTTAATCAAAACTATTATTACGAGTCGGGGGCGGTGTGTTACACGGATGACGGACGTAGAGTGAAGTTTGATAAAATAAAGGATCATTTTGAAAAAAATGCGGTATTGCTTTGGAGCAATGGCTTTGACGGCGAAAGAATCCCTCAGGTTGCTGATTATAATTTGGGCGACACAGAGGGATTAGGCTGGTTGCAGGAAGCCATAGACCAGATATGTGAGGACATACAGGAGCCTGACCAACTTCTTTATCAGATAGCCTGTGGATACGTTCACGCCGATGATGCTACATATATCGTGCTGGATTGTGAATATTTTGATAAAAACAACCTGAATAATGGTAAAATTAAAATATGCAATATTTACAAACCAGACGGTGAAAAAGTGGCGATTACTGAAAATTTAAATATAGAATATCAAGAGCTATGTACACAAAGAATCATCGAAATATTGGAATATCTTCCAGAAATTTAATCATTCTATTTGCGTTGTTGTTTTGTAATGATATATGCGGGCAGATATATACGCCACAAGGTAATTTTGTAGAGGTAATAAAACGTGACGAACAATTAACTGTTGCAGAAAAAGAAGCTATCAGACAAAAATGGTCACAAACATATCCACGTGCCATTTGTTTGGAGGAGGCTACCACCATCTATAATTGCCATGCTTATGCTTGGAGTGTTAGTGAAGGAGGTGAGAAATGTTGGATGAATACTCCGAATGACGTTATTTATATGACAGACGGAAGCTATACACAAACTAATCGTTACGATCCGAAAGCAACTAAAGTATCATATGGGAATGATGATCATTCTGCTATACTTTTTTCAAATGGTAGTAACTATTTTATATCGAAATGGGGATCAGGTTGTTTGATGAAGCATACGTATAATGATTGTCCTTACAATTCAGCAAATTTGAAATATTATAAACTTAGTATGGAAATTTCAGGTGATGAGTTTATTGTCTTGCCGGATGACGTATCTTCAGTGAATAGAAGATATACGTTATCTAACGTTCCCCAGGGTGCCACTGTAACATGGAAATTATCTGGAGGTGGAAAAATAGTCAGTGGACAAGGTAATAATTCTATTCAGGTGGAGATTCCTTTCTCTGGAAATTATTCTGTTTCCGCATCGGTACATTGTAGTACCGGACTTATTGTGAATATTCCTTTTCGCTTGAATGTTGTAGCATCGGCAGCTCCTATCATTACAGATATTGAAATATTTAAATATATGCAAGAAAACGGGGAATTTACTCTTAGGGCAGTTTCTAATCGACCGGATGGGATTTTCACGTGGTATGTCTCTGGTAATAATGCACAATTATGTGATATTCCTTATCCGGATGATGCTTCATTTTCACCATATCCTAACTGCTATAAAGCGATGCATGTCTATGAACCTGGAATTTATACGGTAACAGTAGTAGGTCATAATGCTAATAATGGTGACTCCTATACCTATAGTAAGAATTTCAATATAACGGAAGTCGTAAGTGGATTTCCAAATCATTAAATCGGCTTTTGGAATAGAGGTAAGGGGAAGTAATCGTGTAAGGACTACTATAAGAGACGATAAAACCATGAAAACAAAATTATTTTGCCTTGTAGCGTGTATGATTTTATGGGCTTCATGCAGCGAGTATGAGAATGAGTGGCTGGATGACCAGGGATTTCCTAAGGTGATGGAGGAGACTTTGTTGCAGGACGGGGTTATTGTTGGGGAATTGACTAAAAAATTTCCCAGCACGTGGAAAGAAATGGAGGACGATATACAGGGAGACGGGAAGTATGAAAGCATGTTATTTTTATGAGGGAGCTATCGGGAAGTATGGGTTGCAGGAGAGTGGGGGAAAACTGACGAGGATATGGGTGGGTGACCGTGTGGCGGCTGTTCCGGACGGGTGTGAACGGAGAGAGACTCCTTTGCTCAGGGAAGCCCGCCGACAACTGGATGCCTATTTCGACAGACGATTGAAAACCTTCGAACTTCCTTATTTATTAGATGGAACTCCTTTTCAGCAAAAAGTGTGGCATGCGCTATGTGACATTCCATACGGAATTTGTATTACCTACGGCGAACTTGCCGCTCTTATCGGTGACCCGAAGGCTTGCCGGGCAGTGGGGATGGCTAACGGACGGAATCCCTTGCCCATTATCGTTCCCTGTCACCGCGTTATCGGAAGTGGCGGGAAACTGACCGGATATACCGGAGGGCTGGATATTAAAACAAAACTTCTGCAAATAGAGGGCATTACCCTGTTCGGGTAAAGAAAAACTTGAAATACGGGTGGAGTACCGGGACGCTTAACTATGAAGCTGCTTTGTGAACGAGGAAATAAGAAAAGAGACCGTCAAATTCAATTGGCAGTCTCTTTTCAATTTTAATTATGAATGAATAGTTTAAAACTCTTTAGAATCTAAATAAAGAAACTTTAATTTAAAATCACCCCGCTATTGCTTGTCGGATTTTGGGTTAACGTGCCCGGATAAGCATTAATGGCGTTTTGCGGAATGTAATATATTACCCGGAAATCGGTTGCCGGTACATTCTCCAATTGTTTGTGTGGTCCCGGATAATGGCGGTCCAGAGCCTTCCCGTTACGGAATACGTCGTAACTGCGTTCAGCCTGGTAGGCCAACTCCAACTGACGTTCTTTGTCGATTCTCTCGCCGGCATTGTTTGCGTCCAAAGAATTATATTCACCGCCGACAATGGCACGTCCGCGGATGATATTCAAATCTGCCAGTGCAGCACCATAATTACCCAATTTGGCATACGCTTCCGCGCGGTTCAGATAAATCTCGCCCAAGCGGCTGATAAGTGGTGAATGCAAATGGGAATCTTCTCCTTCCCGGGAACATTTTGCAATATAAAATTCCGGATAAACGCGGTTCAGCGTGATATAGTTGTCCACCACACCTTCATACGTTCTGCCTTTATAAGTAATCGTGTATATTTCCTGGTCCTTATCCACGGGCGATAACGCGTAATTCGTATAGGTGGTGTCTTTTTTATCTCCTATGGTTTCGATTTTCATGTCTCGGCAAATCAGATCGTTACCCTCAACTTTTGTGTCAAATTGGAGATAATTCTGCAAGCCCGTTTCAGCATCCGTATAAATAAAACGGAATACCTCTTGGGCATTATCGGCATAATGCGGTTCGATGAAAGCTGCCCGGGCATCCACCATGTTATAATGATCCGGACGCCAGTCGTTTCTTCCCGTTTCATCCAGCAAAGCGAGATATTTGGCACTGGCAAACATTTCGCCCCAGCCCATGCCGCCGATGTTGGCGTACATACCGCCGACTCCGTAATAATGGTCATAACCGGAAAATTCGGAAGCCACACGTTTGATTGCAAAAATCGTTTCGCTGTTATTTTCGGGAGTAAATGTATTATACGCCATGAAACTTCCCCGGGGTAACAAAGCATAAGTACCGGAATTAATTACTTTGTCCGCATATTCTACCGCCAACTGTGCATACTGGGTATTCGGATTTTCATACGTACCGCTCATGTAAAGATATACGCGTGATAACATTGCCTGAGCTGCTTCTCTGGAAGCATAAATCGCCCCCTTGTTAATTGTCATTAAACGCTCTGCTGCTTTCAGATCGTTGATTGCCTGTTCGTAAGTCTCTTTTACGGTAGCTCGGTCCGGTAGAAACATTTCGCCAACAACATCATCCGGCGTTCCGTTTACGATGGGCACGCCCAAGTTTTTGTCGGGAGCCTGGTAATACGGACGTCCGTAAGCCCGGCAGAGATAGAAATACATCATGCCGCGTACATAGTAACACTCACCGAGTTTATTATCGATTTCCGCACTCTGTCCCTCCTCAATCATTTTAATGATGTTGGAAGCCTGGGCAATCGCCTTATAACCGTAATCCCAGAAATTTTGCAGACGGTAATTATTCGGGGTACGGGCAAAAGAGATGAACTCAAAAAATGCGTCTGTGGAATTTCCGCGGATCACCATATTGTCGCCGGCATACTCCCCGCAACGGTGCATCGGGTCCGACCACGTTTTCAACTGGGCATACATGCCATTCATTAAAGCGTCCAGTGAAGCGTCCGGATCATTGGTAATCTGTTCTGCCGACATCGAACCGTAAGGCAGACAGTCTATATCGCATGCGGTCAGCGAGAATGCAGCCGCTACTAATACTGTAACTATTTTTTTCATATACTTCAATTTAGAATGTTAGATTTAATCCGAACATAAACTTACGTACGGAAGGATACACACCCGGACCGGCACTTCTCATCACAGAGCCGTCCGAAGCAGGGATTTCAGGATCCACACCGGAGTAATCCGTAATCGTGAACAGATTCTCGCCGCTCAACGCTACACGCAGACTCTGGATGCCCCATTTCTTTACAGGCACATTGTAACCCAGCGTCAAAGAACGCATTTTCAAGAAATCACCGTCTTCCAGGTAACGGCTGGAAGCGTAATTGCCTTTGTCCGAATTATTGTATTTGGCTACCGGATGAGTGGCTTTGTCGCCCGGTTTTTCCCAACGTTTCCAGCCGCTTTGCAGTTTCATCTGGTTACGGTCGCAATACGTACCGTCGGAATCATACTCTTGGCGGGAATAGTTGTAAATCTTGCCGCCGATAGAGTAACCGAATACGGCGTTCAGGTCGAAATTCTTCCAGGTCAGTGTCGTGGAGAAACCTCCGAACAAATCGGGTGAACCGGAACCGCATTTGAAATATTCGGCCTCCGCATAATTGGAAGTGGTTACCAGCTCACCGTTTTCACCCTTTTTGTACCACATCGGGGCACCGTTATCCGGATTGACACCTGCCCATCTTTTCATATAGTATGTATCAATCGGTTCGCCCACTTCCAAAATGCGTTCAGCAGAACCGGCGATACCACTGCCGTCGCCGATAATCACCGGTTTCACGACGTAACTGCCGTCAGCCTCTTTTTGTTTATACAGGTTTTTCAGCTCATTCTTGTTGTGGCTGATATTCAGTTCCACACTCCAGTTCCAGTCGTTTGTGCGGATAATGTCGCCTCCAAGGGAGATCTCATAACCGGTATTGCGCATTTCGCCGATATTCTTGTAAATGCTCGTTACACCCGTCAAACCGGTCACCGGAACATTGTACAGAATATTGTCGGTATTTTTGATATAATAGTCAAATGTCAGGCGCAAACGGCTCTGTAACATGGCTGCATCCAGACCGAAACCGGTGGTGTACGTTCTTTCCCAGGTCAGGTCTTTGTTTCCGATAACGCTGATTAAAGCGCCGGAATTGGTATTGTAACTGGCTCCGGTAGAAACGGCATATAAATCGTATTGCGGATAAAGCGAACTCGGACGGTTACCTACCGAACCGTAAGAAGCACGAACTTTCAAATTATCCACCCAGTCGGCTTTAAACCAGTCTTCGCGGTTGATGATCCAACCGGCACTGAACGAGAATAAATTACCGTATTGGGCGTTGTCACCCAGGTTGGAAGCTCCGTCACGGCGGAAAGAAAATTCAGCCAGATACTTGCTGTCGTAAGCATATTTCCAGTTGGTAAAGACGGATTGTACTTTCCATTCCAGGATACCGCCTTTCGTCCGTTCCGGTTTTGCTACCACATCCAGTACCTCAAATCCCGGAATAAATCCGGTTCCGTAGACATCCAGTGATTTGTACCAATAGTCTTTGTACTCGTATGAAATCAAACCGTTAAGAGAATGTTTTCCGTTAAAGGTTTTGTTAATCAATAATTTTTGGTTGGTCACTTTCCGGACGGTTTCCGAACGCCATTCCGTCAGACGTCCTTCCACACTCTCGCCGCCGTTGGAACGCGGGTCGGTATAACTGTGCTGGGAATAATTATTATAACGATAGCTGTTCACAGAGGCAAACGTCAGCCAGTCTGTGATTTTGACGTCAAAATCGAAGTTACCCATAAACTCATGATTCGTAGATTCTCCGTAATTGCCGTAATCCAGATCCAGCAGGTAGTTGGTGGATTGGGTATTTACCCACCCACTGTAATGATGCGGAACCAATTCCCCGTTTTCGTCGTAAGGGCTATCCCACGGAAGCATGGAATACATGGCCGTTACGGAATACTGTTTGTCTTCAATATCCCGGCGGGAGCCGCTGATGGCGGGTTTGATTGTCAACCAATGGTACGGTTTGTAATCGGTATTGAAGCGGAAGCTGTAGCGCTTGTAGTCGTATCCTCTTATCGCACCATCTTCATCGTAATAACCCAGTGAAAAATAAGACCTGATTTTTTCAGATCCCCCGGCGATAGACAGGTGATAATCCTGCGTGAAACCAGTGTGGGTTGCCAAGTCCCACCAATCGAAGTTACTGCTCCGCAAATCTTCGTTCCAACGGGGGAATGCGATTTCATTGGCATTTTGGAAAGATTTATAATAATCATACAATTCGGCTCCGTTCATGACTTCCAGATTACCGGTAGTCAGGCGGCTGATACCCAGTTTAACGCCGGCGTTGATTGTCATTTTTCCCTCTTTCCCTTTTTTTGTCGTTACCACGATAACACCGTTGGCTCCTTCTGAACCGTAGATGGCTGTAGAAGCGGCATCTTTCAAAATCGTCATGCTTTCAATATCGGAGGGATTCAATTCCCCGGCACTGCTGCCTACAATTACCCCGTCAATCACCCATAACGGGGAGGTCGTACCGCTCAAAGAAGCCTGTCCGCGGATGACTACCGCACCGGTGCTACCCGGCTGGCCGGAACCCGGTGCTACATATACACCCGGAACTTTGCCGTTCAGCATGTTTTCCACGGAAGGGGTTGTAATGTCTTTCAATTTATCATTCTTGATGTTTGTCATGGCACCTGTCAGACTCTCTTTACGCTGGGTGGTATAACCCACGACAATCACTTCGTCCAGGCTCTGGGAGTCCTCTTTTAGCATAACAGTTATCGGAGTGCCTGTCCATTGCACTTCCTGGGTCTGGAAGCCCATGAAAGAAATAACGAGCGTACTTCCTACCGGAATGTTGTTGATGGTAAAATCACCGTCCATACCGGTGGTCGTACCGATTGGCGTGGCGGATGAACCGATCGCATTTTTCACTACTACGGAAGCACCGGGGAGGGTTTCTCCTTTGGCGTCTTTTACAACACCGGTACATGTCCCTGTCTGTTGTTCAGTCGATGTACTTGCTGTTCTCCTTTCTGCCTGTGCGTAGTTACCCACACAGAGGAAAAAAGAAAGAAATAGCATTCCTGCTAATTTTAAGTGTTTTGTCATAATAAAGTATTTAAAATTAAGAAATGTATTTGGGTGAATACTCATCTTGCTTTTTAGAATGATACGAGCTTTTCCGCTAACGATTTCGTAGCTTTTTCTTCTCCATTCAACTTTTTATCCTGTTTTAGAACACGCTTACTAAGCA
>ERZ777011.828-NODE-828-length-42490-cov-85.495299_pt1 | contig 42490 bp, 29 predicted proteins | sample MGYA00374964_ERZ777011 | MGnify/ENA primary metagenome ERZ777011 (study PRJEB29310, sample SAMD00008975) | mouse gut metagenome | study: EMG produced TPA metagenomics assembly of the Metagenome analysis of fecal microbiota from mouse which was promoted...
GAACAAAAGGTTCTATATTTTTCATATTCTCCGAAACCTCATTATTCATTTGCTTAGGCAATCCGATAATAATTCGCTCTACCGGTTCTTGCGCTACATAATCACCGATAAAGTTCAGAAGTTCATGCGTAGGCACTGTTGTCAAGCCATTTGCAATCAGTTGCATTGTATCACTAACAGCTATCCCCGTACGCTTTCTTCCATAATCTATTGCTACAATTCTGCTCATGGGGCACAAAAATACAAAAAAAGACGTTTCCTATGAAAGGAAACGTCTCTTTTATTATAATATTTCAAATGTATATTATTCTTCAACAATGGCTACACGGCTTAGTTTAGCGCTATCATAGAACATATTGCTTACACCACCCTTGTAATCAACCTTCAATTGAGAAGCCGGCACACCAAATTCGTTAACCATCAAATCACGAACAGCTTCAGCTCTCTTCTTACTCAACTTCATGTTGTATTCAGCAGAGCCAGTACCCTTATCAGCATATCCGGTTACAGTATATACTTTACCTGAATTTTCTTTGATAGCTTTAGCCATAGTCTCAATGTTCATATATTCTCTCTTGGCGATATTACTCTTACCGATATTGAATACAACAACCAAACGTGGGATAGCAGATACGACTTCCTTCTTAACGATTACTTCCGGTTTCTTATTACGTGCTTCAACCAAGTCGCGTTTCAAAGATTCGTTTTCACCCTTCAAGGCATTCACTCTGTCTCTCATATCGTTCAACTGACTCTCCGGAACCATAGGAACAGTAGGAACAGCATCCCAACCGCGTTTCTTGAATTTATAAGTAACACCTACAGTTAAACCGGCCATGCCTTCCTTGCCTGCACCACCGAAAGAATTCTTCATCAGCAATCCACGTAATTCTACATTAAGATCCCATGCCGGAGAAAGGCGGAAACGGTTAATCAAACCTGCATTCAAACCGAGGTTGTTCTCTGTCGGTTTTGTCCATGAATGTACCAATCCAACACCTACATAAGGAATAAATGAGTAAACGCGTTCCTCGTTATACCCACAGAACATATTAGAAAGGTTGAACATCACATCACCATGGAAATTAGCAACATTCCATTTTTGTTTGTAATACCCATTAGAATAAGTGCCGCCTTTTACATAGAGATCACCTGCTTCTGGAGATGCACCTTTGGCCTGAAGACCATTATATGCAACGCGCAATCCCAATCCCGGCGTAAACCACTTACCTACGGCAATATCAAGTGCCGGAGCAAGACGTTTTCCAAAACCAGCCTTACTGTCGTTGTCACCAAAGTACATTTGTGCACCGACGCCACCGCTAATAAACCAATTAGCGCCAAAGAGATTTGTCTCTACTCTATAGCTCTTTGCAGCTTTTTCTTTTTCCTGAGCAGGCAGACATACTGAAGCTGCTGCTAATAAAATAAACAATAAACCCTTTTTCATCTCAATTTATTTTAGTAAATAATATATTTCAATTGTCTTACAGGATGGCAATCAAACTGAACACCTACTCCTGACAAAGAGACAACATAGTTCATTCTTTTCTCTAAAAATTAATGCAAATATAGATATTTAATATAACACAAACAAAAAATCACGTAAATTTTCATTCATACATAGATTTTTATGGAATGATAAAAGTGTCATATAACTCCAGGAGCCTTCTGAGGGCATTTATCAGAAAAGAATCAAAAAAAGAAATAGCCGGCAATAAGATCATATCACCGGCTATTTCTTATATTGGAATTATACCTTTATTAATATACCAATTTTACATTATCAATCCATAGTGAATTTCCCGGCGAACCGACATAAGCCCCCCCATGACTGGATGTAAACTGAAGACACATGTGAGTCGGGACATCTTCCTCATTCCCCCAAGCCACTTCATGAATAGGCACACTTTCACCTTTACTGTTGACCGTATAACTTTCAGTAACCTGCAAACGCATCATGTGGGCTTTATATTCAGGACGACCTGTTATGTCACCATACATAATCTCATAAGAAACATTATTCTTCCAATCCGTTGAATGATAGTAATAGGTCACCATCGTACCAATACGCTTGGCATATACATTTCCCTCTGCATCTTCCCAACGCTTCTGCAAAAACAGAATAGCTGCCGGATAATCTTTTCCGGGTACATCCGTAATCTTACTGAAACCGGTAGCACGAATACGATTCTTCCGGTCAGACATCTTCACCTTGTAATCAAACTGAAGAGCAACCGGTTTTTTTGTAAACGGAATACCCGTCTGCAACATTTTCTGCGGATTTTTAGTACCTTTAATCGGTTCATGTACCGAACCGGTAAAGATAGAGCCTGCCGCCAGCACTGTAATATTAACCAATCCCAGCACTTTCACACTTTCCATGCGCGTATCCAAACGTGCACAGTAGCCATCTCCCCGCTTTTCCGGAAAAACCGAAGTATTGGTTTTCGTGATACCGGCCACTTTCGCCATCACATTTGAAGTAGCCCAAGGCGATCCGCCCATATTCTTATAAACCTGATCTCCCTTAATCACCGATATCGGTCCTATCTCATATACATTCTTAGTATTTCCGCCAATAATGCTCGACTCCTTTATCTGACGGTCTATCCATTGATCCATGTCCCCAAAAGGAACCATTTCAACTTTATGTTGCGCCATCAAAGACAAGGAAGAAATAAATGCAACGAAACCTGTCATCAACAGGCGATGAATACTTTTCTGAATCATCAATACTTTTCCTTTCTTTTTCTTCTTATAATTTATAATCCCATTGTTTCAAAGCAAAATCCCAGTTCTTTTCTACCAATTGAATCGTACGGTCATCATACTTATATTTATTCTTCTTATATCCTTTCTTTCCGCCCACATATTTTTCTATATCACTACGTGCTTCGGCAAATCCCGGGATAGAAAGAGACTTATAAATAGCTTCCGTCATGCCCATCGCATCCGCTTCGAAATCTTCAAATTTCACTTCTATCAGGTTACCTTCCGGAATAAATTTCTTATCCGATTCATACTTATGATAAAGCTTTGCATAGATCGAAAGGATATTTTCCTCTAATTGTTCATTGCTGACATCCTGCAACTTCAACGGCTGAATCGTATTGGTAAAGAAACTGCGTGTAGATTCGAATACTGTATACGGGTTGCGCACCAGGTAGATAAACTTAGCATTCGGGAACATCTTCACCAATTCCTTCACTCTGCCGGTGTGCGGAGGATTCTTGCTAAGGAATTGAGTACCGTGAGTATTCCACAAGGAAATCTTAATCAACTTCGTGAACACTTCTTCAAACACCTTCAATTCGGCATCCGTTATATCATCAAACAGCAGATACTTATCAGCATACTCCTGTTGATATTTCGGCAAGAACCAAAAATTATAATAAGTATAAGGCATCATATTCGACAATGCGAATTCCTCTTCCTGAGGAAGATCCACAGCCAGTTCCATATTATCTGTCGGACGCTTATCCGGCATCAGCCAACTCATATTCTTTTTGAAGAATGGTTGTCCCCACATCATCAGATGAGGAAATACAGTCTGATAAGTAGTGTTATACCCAAAATGCTTGTCACAAGAGAACACATTATGTACAAACGTAGTTCCGCTTCGCCAGTGTCCCAGAATGAATACCGGATCATGCTCCAACGGCTGATTAGCGAGCAGTTTCTCGTAACGTTTGTCTTGTAATGACGCCAATGGAGAAAGCAAGCGGCACACAGCCTTGGTCAATCGATATTTCCCCTTGTAGGCTGCATCAATTTCACGACCGGCAGTAATAGCCTTGAATGTCTTCCAGTCGGCACCTACCAATGTATTAATCGGAAGTTTATTAAATTCGAGTAATCCCACTTTATGAATTAAAATTTAAAACTGAAAATTAGAAATGACAGTAAAACCATCATTTCCAACTTCCAAATTATTGTTTAACAATCTATTTTATTAGTCGTACGGCAAAGCCCTGACGTTCCAACTCCTTCACAGCTTTTTCTACCGCTTCATAATGCTCCGGAACAATTCCCAGCTTCGTCATATCCAATACCGGAACATCTTCCGTATCACTCATATCTTTCATTTCCACCCGGTCGATAATCATACCTACCGCTGAAGTATTATTGGTGATCGGATCAATCAAGATAAAAGAACCGCACGATTTATTTTTCTTATAAGGATCAAAGAACAGCTCTTTAGCCGTAGTCAATACCACGCGGGCAATCTGATTCAATTGCAAAGGCAAAGTCTCTTTGGTCAACTGACCATTCTCCAAAGACAGATGTTCCATTGTATTCACATCCACCTTATACTTTATCGTATCGATGCGCGTACGGCTCAAATTGGTAGTCTGCTTAATAAAGAACGATTTATTAATATCCATCGGTTCTTCATCCATCCAAACCATCATAGCTTCGAAGTTACGATCCACAGTCGGCAGATTGTCAGGATGCACCAACATTTCACCACGTGACACATCGATTTCATCTTCCAGCGTCAAAGTCACAGACTGCGGTGGGAAGGCATAATCCAACTCCCCGTCATAAGTCACAATGCTCTTCACCTTAGATGTTTTTCCGGAAGGAAGTGCCATCACTGTATCGCCTTTGCGAACAATCCCCGATGCCACTTTACCGCAAAATCCTCTGAAATCCAGATTCGGACGAAGCACATACTGAACCGGGAAACGGAAATCTGCAAAGTTATGGTCATTGTCAATATGAACCGTTTCAAGGAAATCAAGTAAAGAAATTCCCTTATACCACGGAGTACGTTCTGACTTATCCACCACGTTATCCCCATCCAATGCAGAAAGCGGAATGCAGTTTACGTCCGGAATCCCCAATGGAGTAACAAACTTCTTATAGTCAGCTACAATTTCATTAAAACGCTCTTCCGAGAAATCCACTAAGTCCATTTTATTGACAGCCAACACCACATGTTTAATTCCCAGCAAAGACACCAGAAAAGTGTGACGACGAGTCTGGGTAATCACTCCCGTGCGGGCATCCACCAAAATGATAGCTAGGTTCGCCGTAGATCCGCCGGTAATCATGTTACGGGTGTACTGTTCGTGTCCCGGAGTATCCGCAATGATAAACTTACGTCCATTCGTAGAAAAATAGCGATAAGCCACATCAATCGTAATTCCTTGTTCACGTTCTGCTTTCAAACCATCCAGCAATAACGCATAGTCGATATGCTCACCTGCATTTCCTACACGCTTACTATCGCGTTCCAGTGCATCCAACTGGTCCTCATACAATTTCTTGCTGTCAAATAACAAGCGTCCGATCAATGTTGATTTTCCGTCATCCACCGAACCTGCCGTCAACAGTCTCAATAAATCTTTCTGTTCATCCTTGTCCAGAAAAGCTTTTATATCTAATTTATTATCTGCCATTACTAGTTACAATTAAAAGTATCCTTCACGTTTCTTTTGTTCCATACTACCTTCCTGGTCAAAGTCTATCACACGAGTAGTACGTTCACTCTTGGTGGTAGTCATCATTTCTTCCACAATCTCTTCGATGGTAGCCGCCCCACTTTCCACCGCACCGGTCAGCGGCCAGCAGCCCAACGTACGGAAACGAACCATCTTCATTTCAATCTGATCCCGGTACTTTTCGGGCAGACGCTCATCATCCGCCATAATGATATTACCATCCAAATTAATCACCGGACGTTCCTTAGCATAATAAAGCGGAACAATCGGAATATTCTCTAAACGAATATACTGCCAGATGTCCAACTCTGTCCAGTTACTAATCGGAAATACACGGATACTCTCCCCCTTGTGCACACGGGCATTATAAATATCCCACAATTCAGGACGTTGATTTTTCGGATCCCATTGATGGAATTTATCCCGGAAAGAGAAAATACGTTCCTTCGCGCGTGACTTTTCCTCATCACGGCGGGCTCCACCGAATGCAGCGTCAAACTTATATTTATCCAGCGCTTGAAGCAACGCCTGCGTCTTCATCAGATCCGTATGCACCTTACTTCCATGCGTGAAAGGTCCTACCCCTGCCTGAAAAGCCTCCATATTACTTTCCACAATCAGATTCCATCCGTACTTCTTCGCATATTCATCACGGAACTGAATCATCTCCTTGAATTTCCATTTCGAATCGATGTGCATCAACGGGAATGGCACCTTACCCGGAGCAAACGCTTTTTCAGCCAAACGTACCATCACCGAAGAATCCTTACCGATACTGTAAAGCATCACCGGATTCTCAAATTCCGCCGCCACCTCGCGGATGATATGAATAGACTCTGCTTCAAGTTCCTTCAAGTGGCTTAATTTATATTCTTCCATTATTTTTAAAATTATGAATTATGAATTACGAATTATGAATTTGCTGATAACCGCACACTAATTCTTCATCCCTAATTCCTCATTCTTCATTTTATATTCTTCACTTTTGGCAAAACAAGTTCCAACAAACGGTTCACCGATTCTTCCAAAGTCAATTGAGAAGTATCCAGTGACAAAGCCGGATGTTCCGGCACCTCAAATGGTGCGGAAATTCCTGTAAAATTCGGAATCTCTCCCTTCCGTGCCTTCGCATATAACCCTTTCACATCACGTTTCTCACACTCTTCTAGTGGAGTGCTCACGAAAATTTCCAGAAAGTCATCCTTACCAATGATATTTGCAGCCATTTCGCGAATATCATTATTAGGGCTGATAAATGCGGCAATCGTAATGATACCGCTATCTAGGAACAGCTTAGACACTTCAGCTATACGACGAATATTTTCCACCCGGTCCGTTTCAGAGAATCCCAGGTTATTATTAATTCCACTACGGATATTATCCCCATCCAAGATACGGCAAAGCAATCCGCGCTTGTGGAGTTCACGTTCCAACGCAATAGCAATTGTACTTTTCCCCGACCCGCTCAATCCGGTAAACCAGATCATTACGCTATGTTGCCCTAGAAGTTCTTCTTTGTCCCGGCGTGTCATCATGCGGTCGAAAATAGGATATATATGATTCTTTTCTTCCATTTATAAATTAGTTTTATTAAAAGTTCCAAATCATCGGAATCAGAATAACAGAGATTAAGAAAGTAATGATATTAAGCGGCAAACCGATACGAACAAAATCCGTAAACTTATAGTTACCGATACCCTGTATAATCAAATTAGTCTGATAACCGATAGGTGTAGAGAAGCTGGCAGACGCAGCCATACAGATCACAACAAAGAAGGGCGTCGGGCTTACCCCCAACTGGGCAGCAATGGACAACGCCAACGGGAATGCCAAAGCCGCAGCCGCATTGTTTGTAATCAGCTCCGTAAACAGATTCGTGATGATAAACAACATTACAAGCAGCACGTGCGGTCCGTAGTCGTCACTCAGCCCGATAATGAACTTCGCGACGCAATCGGCCACCCCCGAGTTCACCATCGCCTTGCTGATAGCAAATGCACAGGCAATAGTAATGAGAATATCCCATGAGATATATTTAGTATATTTACGGGCAGGGAACAGATTCGTCCATGCCATGATAATAGTAGTAATAGAAACAAAGAAAAACATATCCAGCTTAATGTCCGGAAATAATTCCTTCGTTACCGGAAGTTCCCCCACTGTTGCGCCGACAATCATCAATACCAATAACAGCAAAGCAAACCAACGTTTCTTTTTTCCCGTAGTATCCGGCTCATTTCCATTAGTCAACAGCACGAATACCGAAGATTCGCCCCATGTCGGGATAAATGTATCATCCGCCATCACCACCAGCGTATCACCTTCGTGAAGTACCACATCATTCAGATTATCCACAAATCGTTGTCCGCTACGTGTCTTGATTTCCTTCACTTCGACACCATAATGACGCTGGAAATTAAAATCCTTCAACTTTTTATTGATACCGGGAAAACGGGCACCCAAAACAGCTTCCACTCTATGTAGCTTTTCTCCTTCTTCCACATCCTCATCAGGTACAGCCGTATCCGGACGCGCATCGGGCAACAAGCGTTTCGAGAAAACAAAAAGATAAATAATCCCGGCTATTGCGATAAAGATTCCCACCTTTCCGAGTTCAAACATCGAAAAGCCTTCAAAGCCGGCTTCCAATATCATTCCGTGCACTACCAAATTCGTAGAAGTGCCGATTAGCGTACAAATACCCCCCAGAATAGTCACATATGAAAGAGGAATCAAAAACTTTGTAGCAGGGAGCTTGACCGACCTTGCCCAGTGCTTGATAATCGGAGCAAAAATGACCACAACAGGAGTATTATTCAGGAAAGCGGAAATAAACGCAACCGAAGGCAAGATACGCAACTGCGCCTTAAACACAGTTGTCTTACCCTGAGGTAGCAATTTCTTAATCACTTGCCCCAATGTACCCGACTGACGAATACCTTCACTCACCAGAAACAGCAAAGCAACGGTAATCATCCCCTTATTGCTGAACCCTTCAAGCATCTCTTTAGGAGTCAGGATACCGACACACAAAAATAAAACCACTACTGAAAAAAGTACCATACCCGGTCGCATTTTGTCCGCAACCAAAGCAGCTACCATTCCTAATAGGGATAATAGTACAAATACAATCTCAAATGTCATATAAACATTAATTAGTGTTCTCTTTTGGGCTCAACGATAAACCAAGGATTCAATAAATCTTTCTTGTTATATCGTAAAGGTTCGTCTTTTCCAGCCTGATACACTTCCATCCCGGCGACACGAGCTATCGCATGTCCGGCAGCCGTGTCCCATTCCATTGTTGGAGCGAAACGCGGATACACATCAGCCTTTCCTTCTGCTACCAGACAGATTTTGATAGAACTTCCGCTGGATATCAACTCAACGCTGCCATATTTCCTCTTCAAATCTGCGAAATATTCTTCCGTTTCCGGCGAAAGATGCGAGCGGGAAGCCACTACAATAAAACGCTCTCGGACATCTTCCAACGGTATCCGGTCCGACTCCTTTATCAACTGCTCCAATGATACTCCGTCATCTTCCAAGCCGATAATACCGGAACATTTGTAAGCTCCTACACCTTCAACCGCAAAATAAAGTTCTTTTCTTACCGGTACATAAATAACCCCCATCACAGGTACGGAATTCTGCACCAGAGCTATATTTACAGTAAATTCACCGTTGCGCTTGATAAACTCTTTCGTCCCGTCCAGCGGATCTACAACCCATAAAGTATCCCATGTACGACGGGTTTCATAATCCAGATGCTTCCCTTCTTCACTAAGAACAGGAAAAGGAGTCCCGTCTAAAATAGCGACAATCGCCTCATGCGCCTTCCTGTCTGCTATTGTCAGCGGAGAGTTATCAGCTTTTCGTTCTATTTCGAAGTCCGATGCCGGATCTTCATAAATAGAAAGTATTTCTTTACCAGCTTTTAATGCCGCATCAATGGCAGCCATTACATATTTTTGTTCCATTCAATCCCTTCATTAATACCTTATTTTCATTAAGGCTGTGAATCATCCAAATTAAGAGTTGACAAAAGTAAAAACTTTCTTTGCTATAAAAGTTTCCCCACTATCATTTATAACTTCTTTTAGTAGAAAGATAAAAATATCTAAACGGAATAATCCTTCTTCTCTCTCAATAAAAAAGCAGTAACTTCCCAGTTACCGCCTTCTTATTTGGAAAGAGCGCTTGTCCTCTCCAATATATATTACCAAAAAGAAATCAATATACGCGATACAGCAACCAAGCTCCCTGGAAATCCGAACGGTTCGGATACTTAGCCTTGAATGCGTCGCGAGCTTCGGCAGCAGCAGCTTTATCAGCAAATGAACTTACAATAACACGATACATTGCCTTGTCTGCATTAAATGCGATAGTAGAGTGATAACCTTGTGCGTCTAACCAGTCTTTCAGACCTTCTGCATTTGCTTTCACACCGAAGCTACCAACCACAACGCTATAATCTTTCAATCCTTCATTACCGGAAACCACTGTCACCTTTTCCTGACGAACACCGGATGTATCTGCCACTTTAGGCGTTGTCACAGGAGCTGCAACTACCGGAGTCACCTCTACCGGAGCTTCCACTTGCGGCTCTGCCAGTTCCTGCTGTTTCGCTTTCTCATAAGCTTTCTTATAGGCACTTTCACTGGATTTACAAGAAGCAAATGCCAGTACCAAGCATATTCCCATTCCTAATACGACTAATTTTTTCATAATCCTATACTCTATTTTAATTAATAATTCAACGTTCCCGTCTATCTATATTTAGTTTCGGGCAACAAAATAATAGAAATTTTATCATCCGGCAAAGAAATCCGTCAAAAAAACGTCTATTCCTGCTTTTTCTTGTAAGAAATCGTCCCCGTTGCCTGGTTGGTAGGCATCAAAAGCACTTCCGCAATCTGAATATGCTCCGGAGCCGATGCTGCAAAATAAACCGTTTCGGCGATATCATCTCCTGTCAACGGACGTATTCCCTTGTAGAAATTATCAGCAGCTTCCTTGTCGCCCCGATAACGCACCACTGAAAAATTCGTCTCCACCATACCCGGTTTAATGTTCGTAACCCTTAACGGAGTATCTACTAAATCAATACGCAAGCCGTCCGAAAGCGCTTTCACGGCAGCCTTAGTGGCACAATACACACTTCCGCCCGGATAAGCAGCGTCACCGGCAATGGAACCGATATTGATAACATGCCCCCGTCCGCGTTCCACCATACCGGGAACCACAAGACGTGTCATTGTCAATAATCCTTTTATATTCGTATCAATCATGATATCCCATTCATCCAGGCTGCCTTCGAACTCCTTGTCCACCCCGATCACCAGTCCGGCATTGTTTATCAGCAAATCGATTTCAGCCCATTCTCGTGGCAACTCTTCCAGTGCTGCCTCAATCTTTTTACGACTACTTACGTCACAAAGAAACGCCCACGTCACCACTTTGGGATATTCCACCTTCAACTCATATATCAACGTCTCCAATTTTGAAGCATTACGAGCATTCAAAATCAGGTTCCATCCTTCTTTCGCAAATTTACGGGCACAAGCTTTACCAATTCCGCTAGTTGCGCCAGTAATTAAAACAATTTTATTATCCATTATGTTTTGGTTTATAATATTCGGTAGCAAAAGTACGCCTTTAGTCATATTGGTTAGTCTCGAAGGCCCGTTAAATAAGATTAAACCATAAAAGAAAAAAAGAATTATAAAACCAAGCACTTTTTCTTCGTTTTCATGAACAACCTTTCGACAAAAATGTTATATTTATTGTATCGTAATCATTTTAAATATTACAAATTATGAAAGGATTGAATGTATTAGCAGCTTTTTTAGGTGGTGCAGCCGTAGGCGCAGCCCTTGGTATTTTGTTTGCTCCTGAAAAGGGAGAAGATACCCGTCATAAGATCGCCGAGATTCTACGTAAGAAAGGAATCAAACTCAACCGCAGTGAAATGGAAAATCTCGTAGACGAGATTGCTGCCGAGATGAAAGGAGAAATAGCAGAGTAAGTGAGTAACAAAAGACTAAAAACAGAGCAACTATGTTTGGGAATGATAAAAGTATTGAGAATTTTCAACAATTATTTTTCGAGTTCAAGAAGTATTTGGAATTTCAAAAAGAATATGCCAAATTAGAATTAACAGAAAAGTTAACCATACTTTTCTCAACGTTAATCATGGTTTTAATACTAATTATTCTTGGCATGGTAGCCCTGTTTTATCTATTTTTCACACTGGCTTATATTTTGGAACCATTCGTAGGAGGACTCATGGCAAGTTTTGCCATCATTGCAGGTATCAATCTTGCCATCATTGCTATCATTGTCATTTTCCGGAAGCGACTTATCATCTCACCCTTAGTCAATTTCCTCGCTAATTTATTTCTAACCGATTCAAATAAATAAGTTATGAGTTCGCAGACAGTACATAAATATACTTTAGAAGAAATTGCCGAACGTAAAAAGCAATTACAACATGAGATTCAGGTCCAGAAAAAAACAATAATTACCACTACCCGCGAAATATTTGCTCCTGTTGCTCCGACAGCCAATAAGGCGGACGCCATCATGCGCTCGTTCAATACAGGTATGGCTGTCTTTGATGGAGTGATGATGGGAATTAAGATTATGCGGAAGGTGCGTGCGTATTTCAGGAAACTGAAATAAGATGACCCATTTTTCGTACTTATTCGTGAGGTATTAAACAACCGGAGAGGTACAATAGGTACAGCAGGTACACCCCACTCATTTTCCACACACACGTGCGCGTGATAATAAGGTATAGAATATCAAAAAGCTAATTAAAAATTCTATTATTTATCATAATTCATACTACCTGCTACATGTACATTATGTAATGCGATATTATTCGAAACACAAACAAATAGAAGTACCCCAAAAACTCATATATAAGTTTTTTTTCGCGTGTACCTTATAAATACGCGAGCGCATACACATACGCATGTGTGTGTAGAAAGCCCCGAAAAAAGTGTACCTACTGTACCCGTTAATAACATAGTGCTTTGCGAGTTCTAAAGCACTGCTTTAGAACTCGCAAAGCATAGCTTTAGCAGACATAAAGCGATGCTTTACTCTTTCGTTTCCCTAAAGCTCTATAATACATCATTAATCATTCCATTACATACAACAAAAAGTCATCCGGCTTTGCCCGCCATTTATAACGGAACAAAGTCGGATGACCTTAACTATACGCATATTAAATTTTACACGTATGCCTCCAACAATTTCACATTTCCTCCTTCAGGAGTGATTATGATGTCTTGCGTAGTTGCAGGCAACAAAATAGATTCTCCGGCACTAACAGTCAATTCATGTCCTTCGTTATCTCTCATTTTGCATGCACCTTCCATGCAGATAAAAATCACAAACGAGTCAAGTTCCGAGTAATCGCAACTGATTTCTTCGGTCATGTCATACAGAGAAGTCGTAAAGTAAGGACAGGCCACCAATTCTACCGGTTCATCCTTCACTGCATCGTATTTAGTGCGGTAGTCATCCAATACTTCGTAATTGATAGCCTCACGAGCTAAATCAGTGTGAAGTTCACGAGTTTTGCCGTTCGCGTCCTTGCGGTTGAAGTCGTAGATACGGTACGTTATATCAGAAGTCTGTTGAATCTCGGCAATGAACGCCCCGGCTCCGATACTGTGCACACGCCCGGCAGGAAGGAAAAACACATCACCCGGATGGATTTCATACTCTTGCAATACGTCGGTAATCGTATTGTTCAACACGCGTTCTTTATATTCTTTCGGGGTAATCTGTTCAGAGAATCCTGAACGCAATTTAGCTCCTTTATCGGCATCTACCACATACCACATCTCGGTTTTTCCCATCGAATTATGGCGTTTCTTCGCCAACTCATCTGTTGGGTGTACCTGGATTGACAAATCCTGTTTGGCATCGATGAACTTAATGAGCAACGGAAATTTGTTGCCGAAACGGGCATAATTCGCTTCACCAACCAGTTCCTCACGATACTTTCTTACCATATCGGCTAAGGTTAAACCTTTATCCGGGCCATTAGCCACTACGGATTCATTGTCCTCAACACCGGAAATCTCCCAGCTTTCTCCTACTCCTTTCAAGTCTGAGTTCAAATGCTTGAATGGAATAATTTTGTCGCCCCCCCAAAGCGTCTGCTTCAGAATAGGTTCGAATTTTAATGGATACATTTTAGTTTTTCTTGTTATAAACTTAGATTAAATTCGCTCGGATTGTTACAATCCGGGAGCAAACATACAAAAAATAGTTTAGTTTTAAAGAAAAGGAGGATGAAAATTCATTTAAGAAATAATCTTTTGCTTTTGTATCCGAAAGAAGATGAAGTAATAAAGCTAAACTTTCCTAAAGCACCTGTTATATTTAGTCGGAATAATTTGTGAGAAAGAAAGAATTTCCCTTTATTTGCAGGAAATTTTTAATAATACCAAACATGAATAACACATTCCCAACAGAAGGGAATCTATCAGGGCTCAGCCGGAAAGATTTCCAAAAGGATATAAATGATAAGAAAACCGATTTATTTATCCTCAAAAACACAAAGGGAATGGAAGTAGCTGTAACCAATTACGGATGCGCCATTCTTTCTATCATGGTACCGGACAAAAACGGTAAGTATGCCAATGTAATCCTCGGTCACGACAGTATCGACCACGTCATCAACAGTCCGGAACCTTTCCTGAGCACGACCATCGGACGCTATGGCAACCGTATCGCCAAAGGAAAATTCACATTGTTCGGCGAAGAACATGAACTCACCATCAACAACGGTCCTAATTCCTTGCATGGAGGACCTACCGGTTTCCACGCTCGTGTATGGGACGCTATACAACTTGACGAGAGCACAGTGCAATTCAACTATGTTTCTGCCGATGGCGAAGAAGGATTCCCCGGCAACCTGGAAGTAGAAATGACTTACCGTCTGGAAAACGAAGTAAACGCACTGACTATCGAATACCGTGCTACAACAGACAAAGCCACAGTGGTTAATCTGACTAACCATGGTTTCTTTAACCTCGCCGGCATCGCCAACCCTACTCCTACCGTCAACAACCACATTGTCACTATCAACGCTGATTTCTATACGCCCATCGACGAAGTTTCCATCCCGACTGGAGAAATTGCCAAAGTAGAAGGCACTCCGATGGATTTCCGCACTCCGCATACCGTAGGCGAACGTATCAATGACAAATTCCAGCAACTGATTTTCGGTGCCGGCTACGACCACTGCTATGTACTGAACAAGATAGAAAACGGTTCGCTCGACCTTGCTGCTACCTGCAAAGACCCGGAAAGCGGACGTATCATGGAAGTGTACACCACCGAAGCCGGTGTACAACTTTATACCGGAAACTGGCTGAATGGATTTGAAGGCGCACACGGAGCTACATTCCCTGCAAGAAGTGCTATCTGCTTTGAAGCACAGTGCTTCCCGGATACCCCAAACAAACCGCATTTCCCATCGGCTACTTTGCTGCCGGGTGATGAATACCAACAGATCACTGTTTACAAGTTTACTGTGGAAGAATAAGATTTGAAAAACAACTAACCTAATTTTATAAACTAACATTTTTTTTGAACCATGACACAAGAAAAAAAGAGTGGTAATCTCATCGCTATTATCACAATGTGCTTTATTTTTGCGATGATTTCCTTTGTTACTAACATGGCCGCTCCATTCGGTAATATCTGGGGATTCCAATATAGTTGGGCTGCCATGATGGGAAACATGATGAACTTTGCGGCTTACCTGTTTATGGGTATTCCCGCAGGTAAAATGCTCGTTAAATACGGGTATAAGAAGACTGCTTTGAGCGCCTTGGCAGTAGGTGCTATCGGATTGATTGTACAATATCTTTCCAGTATTTTCGGCGCAGACATCGAAACTTTCACTTATGATGGTCAAATTGTTGCTCTGAACCTTATTATCTATCTGTTGGGGGCATTCATCTGCGGTTTCTGTGTATGTATGTTGAACACCGTAGTAAACCCGATGTTGAACCTCTTAGGCGGCGGTGGAAACAAAGGAAACCAGTTGATTCAAATCGGGGGTACCTTGAACTCACTGACCGGAACATTGACGCCGCTATTGGTAGGTGTATTGATTGGGCAAGTTACCGCTGAAACAAGCATGAGCAATGTAGCTCCTCTTTTGTTTATCGGTATCGGTATATTCATTCTGTCATTCGTCATCATTTCATTTGTTGCCATCCCCGAACCGCAAGCTAACACAGGAAACAAGAAGTTCGAACACAGTCCATTGGCTTTCCGTCACTGTCTGCTGGGCGTTATTGCTATTTTCTTCTATGTGGGCGTAGAAATCGGTATACCGGCACAGCTAAACTTCTATATCACGAACCTAGGATTCGAAGGCTCAGCAGCCATAGGTGGTACATTGGCTGCCAGTTATTGGTTCCTGATGCTTATCGGACGTGCTTCCAGCAGTATCATCAGCGGAAAAATTTCAACTACTGCACAAATGACTGCCGTTTCCTTGTTTGCCATTATCATGTTGCTGATTGCTATCCTGATGCCTGAAACAGTCACTGTAGAATTCAAAGGAAATGAAATTCCAATGAAATGTTTCCTTATTGCAGTATGCGGACTTTCCACTTCTGTTATGTGGGGCGGTATCTTCAACCTTGCCGTAGAAGGACTGGGCAAGTATACGGCTGCTGCGTCCGGCTTATTCATGATGATGGTAGTCGGTGGTGGTATCATGCCATTGATTCAAGACTTCATAGCAAAAGCAACCAACCCGATCACAAGCTACTGGCTGATTATCGCTATGTTGGTCTATATTTTATATTATAGCAAAATCGGTTGCAGAAATGTCAACAAAGATATTCCTGTGGAATAATCATATATAATTTATTCACCTTTAAACTATTAATATCATGGATACAGAATACGTAAGAAGTCGATTCATTAAACACTTTGACGGAACTACCGGATTTTTATATGCTTCTCCGGGTCGTATCAACCTGATCGGCGAACACACTGACTACAACGGTGGATTCGTATTTCCGGGAGCAGTGGACAAAGGCATGATTGCTGAAATCAAACCGAACGGAACTGACAAAGTGAGAGCTTACTCTATCGACTTGAAAGACTATGTAGAATTTGGCCTGAACGAAGAGGATGCTCCACGTGCCAGCTGGGCAAGATATATTTTTGGTGTATGCCGTGAAATGATTAAACGTGGCGTTGACGTGAAGGGATTCAATACTGCTTTTGCAGGTGATGTACCTCTGGGTGCAGGTATGTCTTCTTCTGCTGCTTTGGAAAGTACGTATGCTTTCGCATTGAACGAACTGTTCGGTGAAAACAAAATAGATAAATTCGAATTGGCTAAAGTGGGCCAGGCAACAGAACACAACTACTGCGGCGTGAACTGCGGTATCATGGACCAGTTTGCTTCTGTGTTCGGTAAAGCAGGCAGCTTGATCCGTTTGGATTGCCGTTCACTGGAGTATCAGTATTTCCCATTCCATCCGGAAGGCTATCGCTTGGTGCTGATGGATTCTGTTGTGAAACACGAATTGGCTTCTTCCGCTTACAACAAGCGTCGCCAAAGCTGTGAAGCTGCTGTTGCCGCTATCCAGAAAAAACATCCGCACGTAGAATTCCTGCGCGACTGTACGATGGCTATGCTGGAAGAAGCGAAAGCTGATATCAGCGCTGAAGACTATATGCGTGCAGAATATGTAATCGAAGAAATCCAACGTGTACTCGATGTTTGCGAGGCATTGGAAAAGGATGATTACGAAACTGTCGGTCAGAAGATGTACGAAACTCATCACGGCATGAGCAAGCTGTACGAAGTAAGCTGCGAAGAACTCGACTTCCTGAATGACTGCGCTAAAGAATACGGTGTAACCGGTTCACGTGTAATGGGTGGTGGCTTCGGTGGTTGTACTATCAACCTTGTTAAAGACGAATTGTACGATAACTTCGTTGAAAAGACAAAAGCTGCTTTCAAAGCTAAATTCGGCAGAAGCCCGAAAGTATATGATGTAGTAATCGGCGACGGTTCTCGTAGATTGGAATAAGAAATTATTCAAGATTAAATAACTAAGAAGGGCGGCTTCCCATCACGGTAGCCGCCCTTCTTCTCAATTAACAAAACCTAAAACCTATTATCTACTGATTTAACTAACTCCAATCTTATTATTCTTTTACTGTACGCCTTCTGTCGTCATCTGTATTCTCTTCATTGTGCCGTCTTCATTGTAATACAAACGGTCGATGCAAACGGAGCGACGGAAACTGCCACCGGCCGTATTAATGCCGCCATTGTGATAAATGAAATACCAGTCTCCCTTAAATTCGATGATGGCCTGGTGGTTAGTATTGGAGTTACCCGCAATTTCATTCAGGATACCTTTATATTCCCAAGGTCCTGTAATGCTACGGCTCATTGCATAGCAAATCTTTTCTGGAAATCCGGATGCATACGAGAGATAATACCAGTCTCCACGTTTATGAATCCAAGGAGCTTCCGTAAAACGAGGAAGACTAACCGGGATAATCGGACCGTCCAATTCGATCATGTTCTTCTTCAGTCTGGCATAGTAGCATTGGGTGTTTCCCCAATAAAGATACGCCTGACCGTCATCGTCAATAAAAACTGTCGGATCAATATCATCCCACCGAATTTTGGTATATTCGGTGGTCATGTCATTGGTGACCAATGCCGAACCGCGGGCATCTGCAAAAGGACCTGTCGGAGAATCAGAAACGGCTACACCGATAGATTTACCGGGAATCGTATTGTGTTCTACCGTTACATACCAATAAAACTTGCCGTCACGCTCAATCACCTGGCTTGCCCACGCCTCACCTTTTGCCCAACTGAAATCCTTGGCTTTTAAAGGAACGGGATGTTCCGTCCATGTTTTCATGTCGGGAGAGGAAAAGACACACCATTCATTCATCAAATAATGTTCTTTGGGGGGCGGACATTCATCGTGTCCGGCGTAGATATATACTTTCCCATCATGTACCATGGCTCCCGGATCCGCCGTATATTTATATTGAATGACGGGATTGCCATTGGCAATAAAAGTAGTATCATTCTGCGCTGACAGTCCGGAAAAGGCTGTCAGTGCGAATGAGAGAACTATGAATCTACTCTTATTTATCATTTCTTCGTGAATTTATAAACAGTAAATGTATTCGGTTCCAACTCGGCTGTAAACATATGCCCTTCAATAGATACCGGAGTCTCTTGCGGAGTAATGGCAAAAGGTTGTTCAAGCGTATTATCTTTGTCCAAATCAAGTGAGCGAAGCTTGATACAACGGCCATTCGATAATACGTCTTGTTTCTTCAATCCTGCGAAGTTCAACGAAATAGGTTGGGCAGTATTCGAAGTGTTGGCAACCTTTACAATCAGTTCATTCTTATCCTTATCATATACGGCACTGGCAAAGAGCCCGTTCTGTCCTTCGGCACCTGTCACGCTTTTCTTGTCCATGGTAAGCGGAAGTACATTCGTCCCTTTGTTCTGTGCATACAGTTGCTGCACATAGTAGCTTACGGTACGTACGGAATTCAGGTTATCAAACCAAATCATGTCCGGACGCCACTGCCAACCTTCCACATGGGCGAAAAGCGGAGCATAGGTAGCCATATGGACAATGTCAGCGTTACGTTCCAGTCCGGTCATGAAAGCAGCTTCGAGCAAAGCGGCATTGAAATGGTTCCATTTCTTTCCTTTTCCGTGGCAGGCATATTCACCGGCAAAGACTTTCGGACCTTTACGGTCGTAGTTGTCATAACGTGCACCTTGGGCTAAGAACCAGCTTTCGGGACGATAGAAGTGTTCGTCCACCAAATCGGCTTTCAGGCGTTTCATTTCGGGCCACAGGTAATCGAATTCCTTACCTTCGGAATTAGGGCCGGAGCTGCCTACAATCTTCACATCGGGATATACCTTACGGATAGCTTTGATAAACGGCTCGAGACGTTCGGGATATTCTTTGCCCCATTGTTCGTTACCGATACCGATAAATTTCAGATTGAAAGGAGCCGGATGCCCCATATCTGCACGCACTTTTCCCCAAGTCGTATTAACGTCGCCATTGGCAAATTCAATCAGGTCAAGTGCATCCTGAATATAGCTGTCCAAATCGCAGACTGCTACGTGAGCTTTCAGATCGTCATTCTGATATTGGCAAGACAAACCGCAGTTCAGAATTGGAAGAGGTTCTGCACCCATTTCTTCCGACAAAAGAAAGTATTCATAGAATCCAAGCCCGTAGCTTTGATAATAATCCGGAAAGAAACGGTGGGTAAAAGTATATTGCCAACGGTTTTCGTTCAAAGGACGGTTTTCCACGGGACCCACTGACTTCTTCCAGTCATAGCGGGTTTCCAGGTCCGTACCTTCTACAATACAGCCGCCAGGAAAACGGAAGACTCCCGGATGAATATCCGCCAAAGCCTGTGCAAGGTCTTTACGGAGTCCGTTTTCATGTCCTTTCCAAGTATCTACCGGGAAAAGAGAAATGTGTTCCAAATCTACAGTTCCTTTGGAAGTAAGAAAAATGCGAAGCGTAGATTTAGGATTGGTTACTCCCGGTTTCAGGATAACCTGATATTTTTTCCATTCTTTTGAATCAATGGTAAGATTCTGTGTGGCAAAAGCCTGACGTTCGCCCATTGATTGGGTATCTACGAGTTCAATCCGCAATGTTTCTTTCGCACTTCCCTGTGGCAGGCGTGCCCAAACGGAAAAACGATACTCCTCTCCTTTCTTAACACCGATACCGAAAAAGCCTTCGTTATCAAGTCCGGTATGCTTATGCGCGTGTCCCGGGTCGGAAAGGCGTACATAATGAGGATTGCGTTCGAAAGGACCGTCGTCCATCAATGACACTTTTCCATAGGTATTCCAGCCCATCAAGTGTTGGGGAAACTCGAATGAACGGTTCTTGACCAATTCAGCATAAAGCCCCCCGTCGGCAGCATAGTTGATGTCCTCAAAAAAGAGTCCGTACATGGTAGGTTGAATTTCAGCTCCCAACTTCTTGGTTTGTATCACCATTTCATTGGTTTGCGCATGAAGTGCCATTCCGGCAGAGATGGCTAATGCAGCCAAGATTTCTGTGTATCTTCTCATGGTTTTCAATAAAAAATTATATATGGTTTATTTGATTCTTTTTCCCCAGACAGAACGTCCCTGACTATCGAGCCCGGTAAAGAGAATGGTTTCTGTTTCATTCTCCCAATCATGTCCTGCAAAGATAATCAGATTATTAATTTCCTCTTTGCCAAATTTTACCATTAACAGGTGTTTTTCGGTCAAAAAGGACCAGTTTCCATTCATTTGCACAATTTTCCATTCATCATCCGTCATCTCCCCTTTGCAGGTTCCATCCTTTAATAAACTGATACGGGTTGAGAGATTCCACTCACCGTTTTTCAATTCACCTTCGCCCCAAAGGATTTGTCCGGCTTCCAACTGGCGTTCGTACTTTGGTTCCTGCACACGGATGATCTCCCACTCTCCTGCCAAGTCCGCTTCGGTGAATTTACGGGGAACTGTCCCTGCATATCTTTCGGGAGAAACGACCGGCCATCCGTCCGGTGTAAAGAACAACTGGCGAATATGCAATACCATCAACTGGTTTTGCGGAGAAAGACGCCCTTGGTGAGCCATGAAATAGTTTCCTTCACCATCGGAGAAAACTCCGCAATGCGCTGTACCCGCCCATCCTTGATGATTCTCAAAACGATAGGGAGCGGTCAATATCGGGAAATTATTGGTCGTATCTTTCACCGCCTTTCCCGAATAATCGACAAACGGCCCCTCAGCGGCGTCCGAACGGCTGACACGTACATTATAGGTTGTCATCAACGGGTCATAAGAAGTGAACAGATAGTATTGTTTCAAATCAGGGTTGTAAATTATTTCCGGTGCTTCGAGGTTGTCTTTCCTGTAATTGGCACGACGTGCTACAAGATGCCCCAAGTCTCCGTTTTTCAGAGGCAATCCAGTTTCAGGGTTCAATTCTACACAGTATAATCCGCCGAAGAAAGAGCCATAATGCATCCACCATTTTCCGGTGACCTCGTCTACTATGACACTTGGGTCGATGGCATTCATAGCAGTGGAATCATCTGTCTTTACGGTACAACCCACTTGCGTCCACGGCCCTTCGGGAGAAACGGATTCAGCAAGCCCAATATAGGAAGTCTTACGCCCGAATGCGGATACGCAATAGTACAGACGATATTTGTCCTTGTAGGGGATGATATAGGGAGCCCAGATATTTGTAGCTCCATGTCCGCCCGCGTGAGCCTGTACCCACCGGACAGCTTCTTCGGGTATCTCGGGAAAAGCCCATCCCAGAAATTCCCAATGTACCAGATCTTTGGAACGGCGCATCTGGATATATCCCAAGGGAACTTCTTTTTCTTTGGCTTCCTTCTGGTTTTCACCGAAAATAGCGTCAGTAGAATACATATAATAATAGTCGCCCAGCTTGCGGCAGGACGGGTCGTGCACATTATATGTTCCCCACTGGCGGTAATTTTCCATTTTAGCTACGGATAAATAATTGTCATCCCAAGGATTCGCAGAAGGAATCGGTTTAAACACAGCAGAAGTGCAACTTGCGAACAAGCTGCCTGCAATTAAAAAGACGGGCAAGAACAAGTTTTTCATAACATCAGTGTTTTCGTTCATCAATTATGTTACAAAAATACGGCCTGTTTCACCTATTGAAGGTGGACATACGAACACGATTGGTGGACAATCCTGTATTCTGCCGAAAAGAAGCCCGTTTCGCTTTTGCAATTTGAGATTATCTTTTAACTTTGCTCTTATTAATACGTACTCGCATGAAAAAACACCTATTCGTACTCCTTATAATCTATAATATTCTGTTTTTTGCCGGCCGGAAGAACGTACATGCACAAGAACGGTTCGCCGACCGCTACAACATCACATACGTGACAATGAACAACGGATTGCCCCACAATTTCATAGATGACTTATATAAGGACAGCCGTGGATTTCTATGGATTTCAACTGCCGGAGGCGGAGTTTCGCGCTACGATGGCTATGAGTTTGTGAATTACAATCCCAATACCCCTCATTGCAAGCTGAAAAGCAACTTTATTATTAATGTATGCGAAGATTCATTTCAAAGACTTTGGATGGTGTCGGAAGGAGGAACGGACATCATTGACCTCACCAACCTGAGACCGACCTTGCCGCGAGATGCCAAAGGGGTATTGAAAAACATTCTGAACCAGCCAGCTACACACGTCATGAAAGATTCTAAAGGTTGCATCTGGTTACACTGCGCCAATAAGCTCAATCGTATTGAATTTAACGAAAAAGGAGAAGTAAAATCTGTTTCCACCCTCGTTTCCGTTGCCTTGAACGGACCGAATATCGCTCTTCAGGATATTGACGAGGACGGTAAAATATGGGCGGGAATCAATGGTGAAATACTTAAAGTGGATTGGGACCCACAAGGAAAACTGACAGCCATCCCCATCGCCGAATGCCTGAAATTCGAGCCCGGGACCTATATATCCGATTTTCTAATGAAGGAAAACGAGGTATGGGTTTCTACTGACCGGGGGCTGTTCCGATATAATAAAAACGGGAACGTCGTCAAACGGTATGAACACGATCCGATTAATCCCCGTTCGCTTTCACAAAACTATCTGACCGACCTGGCTATCACAAATGATAAACAATTGATTATTGCCACTTTGTGCGGTGTGAACATCTATAACCCAATGACCGATGACTTTGAGCGCATCGCATCCTATGGCCTTCAAAATGGAAGTTCCAATCTGCTGAACAGTAACTTTATCAATGACATACTATCTGAAGAGGATCATATCTGGTTCGGAACAGAAACCGGCGGCATCAATATGCTGAGTCCAAGACGGTTATCAATACGTAACTATAAACACGACAAAGAAAACCCGTCAAGTTTGTCCTACAATCCGGTGAATGCCGTATATGAAGATATTTACGGCACATTATGGGTAGGCACCGTAGAAGGCGGACTGAACCGGAAAGAACATGACAACGAGCAATTTACTCATTTCACCCGTGAAGGCGAGGGACTGAGCCATAATTCTGTCAGTGCATTGACAGCCGATCAAGACGACCATCTATGGATAGGAACCTGGGGCGGAGGTATCAATTTGCTTGACTTGAAAGCTCCCCGACAAGTGCTGAAAGTTATTTCTTCTCAGACAAACGGAGGATTTCCAATCGACTTTATCGGTTCGCTGACATACGACCCTATAAATAATGGTATATGGATAGGAGCCAATCAAGGACTTTATTTTTACGAGATAGCTACCGGAAAAATCTGTGCTCCCCTGGCAAACAAAGTGGCAGAGAACATTCACGGCTGCATCGGTTCTATCATTGATAAACACGGGAAACTCTGGATAGGATGCATGGAAGGTGTGTACATCATCGATCTCCACTCACGCACATCCACAGGGGAGTTTCAGCACAGGCATCTGAAATTTAAACTGGATGATCCCGACTCACGTCTGATTGAAAAAATCACCTGTTTCTTTGAAACCAAAGATGGTACTCTGTGGCTGGGAAGTAACGGATACGGTATTTACAAACGGACAATAGACAAACAGGGTAAGGAAATATTCGTATCTTACAGTACTTCTCAAGGGTTACCCAACAGTAGTGTACGCGGTATATTGGAGGACAGCGAAGGTCATCTTTGGATTGGGACAAATAATGGCCTTTCCTGCTATCATCCGGAAGAGAATCGCTTTATCAATTATACTTCTCAGGATGGGTTGATTGACACTCAGTTTTACTGGAACGCCTCTTGCCGTTCGGCACGTTCGGGACAAGATTTACTTTATTTCGGCAGCGTAGGCGGATTGGTGGCCATCGAGAGCAATCGTCCCGCCATTTCTCTTCCTGCCGCCAAAGTTCGTTTCACACGCTTGAGAATTGGCAATGAAGAGATTTTTCCGGGAAACGAATATTTGCCGGAAGATATTGCTATCACTAATGAGTTACGGCTGCACGAGAAGGAGAAATCGTTTTCTTTAGAATTTTCAGCACTCAATTTTGAAGCGAGCAGTACGGCTGTTTACAGCTACCGGCTGCTCGGATTTGACGATAAATGGGTGCATGTGCCCGGCAATCGCCGTTTTGCCAGTTATACAAATTTGCCTCCGGGAAATTATACACTGCAGGTAAGATATACCCCTGACAGGGAAAATGAAGGGGAAAATGTAACAGAGTTGAACATCACAATTGTTCCTTACTTTTATAAGACTGTATGGTTTATTCTATTGATCATCATTCTCGTGCTTGTGATTATATGGCAATTTTACCAATGGAGAATTCGTACGCTGAAACGGCAGAAGGAGTATTTGCATCGCACGGTGGAAGAACGCACGCACGAACTGGAGCAACAGAAACATTTGTTGGAAAATCAGACTGAAGAACTATCACGGCAGAACCGGATGCTGACCCAACAGAACGAGAAAATTACGAAGCAGAAAGCACAGTTGGTCCGAATGTCGCGCAAAGTGCAGGAGCTGACGCTTGATAAGATTTCTTTCTTTACGAATATCACACATGAGTTCCGAACGCCGATTACGTTGATTATCGGACCTATTGAACGTGCATTGAAGTTGAGTTATAATCCACAGGTGATTGAACAACTTCATTTCGTAGAGCGCAATTCGAAATATCTGTTGTCTCTGGTCAATCAGTTGATGGACTTTCGCAAAGTGGAATCCGGCAAACTGGAAATTGTCAAGACGCGGGGGAATTTTCTGAAATTCATTGATTCGCTAATCACTCCTTTCGAAGTGTTCGCAGGGGAAAGGAATGTCGTGCTGAAACGATATTATCGGATGGAAACACCGGAGATTCTGTATGATGAAGAGGCAATGCGTAAAGTGGTGACTAATCTGTTGAGTAATGCAATTAAGTTTACACCGAATGGAGGTACAGTCTCACTGTATATATCTTCACTACCATCTGGCAAGAGTGGAAAAGAATCTTTATATATATGTGTCGGAGATACGGGACCGGGCATTCCGGAAGAAGACCTGAACAGGATTTTCAATCGTTTCTATCAATCGCAGAACCAAGTGAAGTATCCGGTTTACGGACAGGCGGGAACAGGTATAGGCCTTTATCTCTGCAAACGAATCGTGCAGATGCACGGTGGAGAGATCAAAGTGCGTAACAATCGTCTTGCGGGCTGTTCTTTCCGCCTTCTCCTCCCCTTGCAACAGGAAGAAGAAAAGAATGATAAGTTAATAATCATTGATTCTAACGGTTCTTCATCCAATCCTATCCCGGCTTCTGAGCCCTCCAAAGAGAAAGAAGCTTTAACGATTCTAGTGGTAGAAGACAATGTAGATATGCGGGGATACATCCGTTCCATTCTCCGTGAACAGTACAATGTGCTAGAGGCATCAAACGGCGAAGAGGCAATAAATATTCTTTACAGCAACCCGGTGGATTTTATCATCAGTGACTTGATGATGCCTGTAATGGATGGCATTGAGCTCTCCCGCCGTGTGAAGGATACTTTTGCCATTTCACACATACCTTTCTTGATGCTGACTGCCAAGACCTCGCAAGAAACACGCTTGGAAAGTTATCGTATGGGAGTGGATGAGTATCTGCTGAAGCCATTTGATGAGACTTTGCTCTTGACACGTATTCAGAATATCTTGGAAAACAGGAAGCGGTATCAGCGAAAATTCACACTCAACATGGATGTGGATGTACTAAATATAGAAGAGGAATCCGGAGATAAGAAGTTTCTGAATCATGTAATGGAGGTCATCAAGGAGAATTATAAGAATTCTTATTTTGAGGTAAGTGATTTTAGCGAAGCGGTCGGAGTGAGCAAAAGTCTGCTGAATAAAAAGCTGCAAAGCCTCATCGGACAATCTGCCGGACAGTTTATCAGAAATTATCGGTTGAATATAGCACGCGAACTGATTCTGAAGAATCGGGAAACAAAGAATATGAATATTGCGGAAATATCTTATGAAGTCGGTTTCAATGATCCGAAATATTTTACAAGGTGTTTCACCAAATACTTCAATACGACACCAAGTTCACTACTTAATAAGGAAGAATAGTTTTACCTAAAACAATAATTTCACATAATAAGCTGTCTCCTTTTACACTTAAAATGCTTTTATCCACCTCTAAAACACGTTTGTCCACCCTCATTTATAATCAATGCCATATTTTTGCCATGCAATTGGTGCTCAATCCTTTGGGAAAGAACCATGCATTTTTTAAGTTTATCTAATATTAATATTATGAAGAATGACAAGAAAATGGCTGTCGCATCGTGCATAGCATCGGCTGAATTCAACCTTTCCCCTATTGCACAACAATCTAATCCATCAAATTTACAACCTTAATACTTTTAAAAATGAGGAAACATTTATTTTTTTCCGTAATGCTTAGTCTGTGCACCTTTGGTGGCATATCGGTGTATCCTACACCTGCAATGGCTACCGTGGCACAGTCTCCGACTATCAAGGTTCGTGGTCAAGTTATCGACGAACAAGGTGAACCCATGCCAGGGGCTACTGTCAGGGTTAAAAATGGACAAGGCGGAACCATCACCGACTTAAACGGAAACTTCCAACTGGAGGTTCCCGGAAACTCTACCCTTTTGATAAGCTATGTGGGCTTCAAGGAACGTGAAGTAGCTGTTCGCAATCGTGCTATTATTGAAGGCATCCAGTTGCAAGCCGATAATAAGATGCTTGAACAAGTGGTTGTCGTAGGTTACGGTACACAAAAGAAGTCCGACTTAACCGGTTCTGTTGCCGTGGTAGATGCGGAAGCCTTGAAACAGACATCAAACTCCAACATCTCCACCATGCTCGAAGGTAAGGTTTCCGGTGTGCAAATCACCTCCGACGGACAGCCTGGTGCCGATCCTACCGTTCGCATACGTGGTGTCGGGTCTTTCGGTGACACCTCTCCTCTTTATGTTATCGACGGTGTTCCCATGGGAACTTCCATTCGCGATTTCTCCTCAAACGATATTGAAACCATCCAAGTACTGAAGGATGCTTCGGCTGCTGCCATCTACGGTTCGCGCGCTGCCAATGGTGTGATTATCATCACTACCAAACGCGGACAAAAAGACCAACCGCTGAAAGTGGATTACAATGGATACTTCGGTGTGGATAATATCCCTAAGGATGTCTATGATGTAATGAATGCTGACCAATACAGCCAGTACATCGGTCAGGCGGCCGCAAACTCCAACACTCCGTTGCCAACAGGATACAAGTTTGACAGCGAAACCGGAAAATACCATTTCCAGGATAACACCAATACTAACTGGTTTGACGAAGTATTCAAAACGGGTATCCGTCAAAACCACAATGTGAACCTCTCCGGAGGTGGCGCTCATAACACCTATAATATAGCATTAGACTATTTCAACCAGAAAGGGACTCTCGAAGGTGCCGGCCCTAACTACGAACGTTATACGGCACGTGTCAACAACATCATGGAGACTAAGTTCATAAAATTCCAGACCAGCCTTGTTTACTCCCACTCCGACCAAGACAACATGGGCTTGTCGAATGCTTCCGAATACGTTCAAGGCTTGTATGGTGATGTTACCAATGTGCTGCGTGGCACTTTACTGATGCAGCCCACCATCAAGGCATACGATTCTTCTACATGGGTACTTGACAACTTGGTGGGAATCGCCAACAACTTCAATTATGACGCTTACGGCTACGGCGTATACTACGATACCGTGCATGGTGACATCTCCGCTTCCAACCCGTTGCTGGTAAATAACCTGCTGAAACGCAACACTCGCGTGGATCGTTTCGTGGGAACCGGGTCTGCTGATGTGGATGTCCTCAAAATGATTGGCGTTGACAACAAAAATCATAAGCTCAACTATAAAGTCAACCTCTCTTACAGCAAAACCCATTGCAAGGACTTTACTTGGATTCCTGCATGGGTGCAAAGCAACCGTGTGTACTTGGCCAAGAGCAACGAACGACTCACCAAAGGGTCGCGCGACTATTCGGATGCTTTAATAGAGAACGTGATTACTTACGATGGCACGATAGGCAAGCATCACATTAACGTATTGGCAGGCCAGACTTACGAAGAAGAAGATACCGACCTGCTGACCGGATGGGGGATCAACTTCACCGAGCCTTATTTCCTACAGCTCCAGAATGCTTCCGATACGTATTCTAACAGCTACGAATACAAGCATTCAATCCTTTCTTACATCGGTCGTATCAATTACAATTACGATGACAGATACTTATTCTCAGCAACAGTGCGCCGGGATGGCAGTTCCCGCCTGACCAGAAATATCCGTTGGGGAACTTTCCCTTCCGTCTCTGTGGGTTGGCGTTTCGACAAAGAAAAATTCTTCCCCTTCGACCAAAATGTTGTAAACCTGTTCAAGGTGCGTGCCAGTTATGGTGAACTCGGTAACGAGAATATCGGCGAGTATATGTATCAGGCTGTCATGTCGCGCAACAACATGACTTACAATTTCAACGGTAACGTAGTGACCGGTTCTGCCGTTTCCACTTTCGTGGACAGTAACTTGGCATGGGAGAAAAAGAAGACCTACAACGTGGGTGTCGACCTTGCCTTGTTTAACAATCGCTTGGAATTCACAGCCGAATGGTACAAGAATACCAGCGAAGACCTGCTATATGCTGTCCCTGTTCCCGAACAGGCTGGTGTATCCAATACCACCGTTACGATGAATGCCGCCTCGATGAACAACTCCGGTTTTGAGTTCTCGGCTACCTACCGTAACCGTGATCGTGACTTCAAGTATGAAATTTCGGCCAACCTCAGCACATTGCGCAACCGCGTAACTTCACTAGGCTTTGGTACCGACTCTTACATCTCCGGAGCATACATTACCAATGTGGGTCAAGAAATAGGCCAGTTCTACGGCTGGGCTTATGAGGGCATTGCCCGCACACAGGAAGACTTGGACAACCACGCCACTCAAGAGGGTGCCCAGATTGGTGACTGCCTCTATAAGGACGTAAGCGGACCGGACGGTAAACCTGACGGCAAAATAGACGCCAACGACCAAGTGGTGCTGGGCAGCGGTATGCCTAAGATTCATTTCGGTCTTAATGCCCGTTTTGAATACAAGCGTTTCGACTTGAGCATTGCTACCTTCGGTGCGCTGAACTATCACGTCAGCGACGACATCTACAACTCGCTTAACTCTTGCTACGGATGGGGAAACAAAGAGGTAGGTATGCTCGATGCCAACCGCTTTAGCGAAGACGGCAGCACTTACCTTTCCAACGTGCCACGCACCTATGTCACCAACAGTGCCAGCTTGGGTTGGAACGACCTCTTCAGCTCACGCAAGATTCAGAACGCAGCCTATTGGAAGATTGCCAATGTAGAATTGGGCTACAACCTCCCCAACGAGTGGTTTGGCAAATATGTATCTGATGTACGCTTATACGTATCAGCACAGAATCTTCACACATTCACCGGCTATCACGGTTATAATGTAGACTATGCGGGAGGAACGTTCACCCCGGGATACAACTTCTGTTCTTATCCTACTGCACGCACTTTCATGTGTGGCGTTCACTTTACATTCTAATCGTTACTATCTAGTACCAAACACTAAAAACATTTCTTATGAAACTAAATAAATATTCACTTGCTCTCATTTTGGGATTTAGCACGCTGTTTTCTTGCAGTGACAGAATGGATTTGTTGAATCCCAACCAGCAAACCTCAAGTACTTTCGGCTTCAATGCCAATGATTTGGAGGAAAGCGTGATTGCTGCCTACAACCACATCCGTATGGAGGGCTCCTATGCCCGTGTAGGCTATACCATCGACGTGTGTCGTGGCGATGAAGCCTGGAACTCTTCACAAGTGTGGTATCTCCCTTTCGATGACCTTAACGCAGAAGTCACCTCAGACATCACATGGTGGCCTTGGCGGGAATGGTACTATACCATCAACGTATGCAACTTCGCCATTTCGCGTTGCGGTGAGGATAACAGCCTACTTTCTGATAAAATGAAACGCATCAAAGGACAAGTGCTTTTCCTACGCGGCCTATCATACTACAACTTGGTCGGTTATTATCAGAATCCACCTCTCATCACAGATTATGCCACCTATTCATCATTGGACGGACTTTATACCACCAACAGTACATACAACGACGTACTCGATCAGGTGGAAAAAGATTTCCGTGAGGCGATGACATTGCTTCCTTCCCGTGACGAAGGCGGTGAATGGGCTGGCGGACGCGCCACCTGCGGTGCTGCGGCGGGCTATTATGCCCGTGCCCTCATGATGCGCCAAAAATACAGCGATGCACTTCCGGTGCTGAAAGACATCATTGACAAGAAATACGGCACCTATCGGCTGATGGACAACTATGGTGACAACTTCCGCGAAGGTACGGCATACGAGAACAATGCGGAAAGCCTTTTCGAAGTGCAGTATCTCGACTATGGATCGCAAGGCACCGACGACGAGTGGACTCCGGTAAATACAAGCCCCAACGCCACACAAGGATCGGCCATTGAGAGCAACTTTGGTCCCGGTAACTATGGCGGTTGGGCCGACATCTCGGCTTCGCCCTGGCTCTATCAGCTCTTCAAAAGTGAACGTACTACCAATGGCAGACTCGATCCTAGACTCTATTGGACCATTGGAACCTACGAAAACGATTGGGCGGATTTCGAATTTGGCAATGTAGCTTATAATCAAAAACTTACATCCACCGACAATATCGTGACCAACAACACTTACGGTGGTCTGCCGATTGCCAAATTCACAAATCTCCGTACCGGTCTGTACAGCACTATCATTACAGGATTGCACGATGGCATTAACCTCCGCCTGATGCGCTATTCCGATGTGCTGCTACGTGCTGCCGAATGCGAAAACGAAGTCAATGGTCCCACACAGCAAGCTATCGACTGGATCAACGAGGTGCGTGGACGTGTCGGTCTGGCAGACTTAAAACTCAAAGACTTCGACACGGCTGACAAACTCTTTGAACAGATAGCCAATGTGGAACGTCCTAAGGAGTTCGGCTGCGAATTTGGCCGAGGCTTCGACCTTATCCGCTGGGGCTTCTTCTATGACAGCGACCGTTTGCAGCAACTCAAGGAACACGGCACGGTACGCCGCTCTACAGTGGGAGTAAAGGATCCTGTGAACTACAGCGATATAGCAAACGACCCTGAACTGAAGAGCACTTTCGACACCTACATATCTGGACACGAGTTCCTGCCTATCGTGCAGCAGTTGATGAACAACAATCCGAATCTGAAAGGCAACTCTGCCAACTATAGTACAGATAACTCCACTTACTTCCGGGAAAGCGGGTGTAAAGTGCGTCCGGTTGTAAATTTAAACAAGTAAATAAACTTAGAAGAGGGTTCAACCCATTACCTATTAAAAATTAAGACAATGAGATTAGTAAAGAAAATAGCATACGCTTGCTATTCCTTAACCTTTGGGTTACTGGCATTGACAAGCTGTACGGATGGCGAACTTTATGACGTAAACGCCCCCGACTGGATTTCCGATAAGATACAGGAAATTGAAGATTCGAAGAAACAACCGGAAGAGGAGGTGCTTGAAGGCATGCAAGAAGATGTGTACACCATCGGAAATACAGATTTCACCTCCAGTTGGTGGGCTGCTTTCTCCAAGTATTACGTAGTACCCGATGGCGAAAAGTGGAATGCGGTGTTCAACCTCCACATCAACCCGACCGATAACACGTATTACAAGAACTTTGTCCTTGTAATCACCAACGATGCAGATCGTGGAGGTACAGGATACACTGAATACGGAGCTATCCGCTTTGACTTCGCAGCCGCCCTCAATTCCGAGTGGGGCGATTATATCGATAGGCAATACATCTCGAGCACGTTGATTTTCAGTCCCGACGAAAGCAACATAGATGCCAATGTACAGAAACTGGGCGGTAAGGTGACACTTACCGTAGATCGCACCAGCGAAAATGCTTTCACTGTAAAGATAACCAACAGCGAGGTGACTAAAATTTACAAGCAACCATACAAGGAAGAAAATCTTAACACCGATGCAAACAACGCCAATATCCGCTGCTTCTTGGTTACCGAAGGCTCTTACATCGACTTCTTGCAAACCAACATCGTCCCTATTGGCGGCCTTACGTCTGCCGAAGACAAGAATCCTGTATCGATGGTACTGCAAGACATACCCGATCAAGTCAACGTAGGTACTCCGCTTGAAGAGGCAATGGCTGATGTCTCGGCCATCATTACCTTTGAAGAGGGAGTGACCAAAACCGTACCGGCTGCCGAACTCACATTCTCTGCCATCCCCGATATGGAACAACCGGGTGTGAAAACTCTTGTGGCCATCTACAATAAGACCTTTAAGGGTGAGAATTGTGATAAGCCGATTATGGCTAGTACTACCTTTGAAGCCGTGGAAAAGATTGCATCCATCGAGGTGACTACCCCACCCTCGCACACGCGATACTATTATTATACTTCGGCAGCTACCGCGAGCCTGACGGACCGGACAATGGTCTTCGACCCGACAGGTCTGGTGGTTACGGCAACTTACACCGATGGAAGTACAAGAACCGTTGACAACGCGAGACTCAGCTTCTCTGCCGTTCCCGCGAAGGCCGGTTCTCAGAGCGTTACCATTACCGCTGGAGAAGAAGTCACCGCAACAGTAGAGGTTACCGTCTTCGAATCTACAGTTTCTGAAGTGAGAAACACAGCCAATATGGTAGGAGCCGAAGATAACTCAACGGGCTTCGGGGCAGCTTTCTCAGACTATTTCAGCATACCTATGGGCGAGACAAAGTCTATCACCTTCACCAACTACAGCAATCTAGCTAACTTCTGGAACAACTTCGTTGTGGTTCTCCGTAAGGCCAATTATATTGACGAATACGCATTTGTTCGCGCTGACAACTGGGGAATGGGCAACGGATATGATGCCTGCGTTCACAGCGGAACACAAGGCGACTTGAACACCTGGCTTGCCGGCATGAATGGAGCCAAGGTCACGGTCTACGTGACCAACTGCGGTAATAGCACCGCCGATGTTCAAGCAGTGATGGAGGGTACTACAGGTACAACTTCCACTCAATATTATTTAGGTATCAATACAGTGAACCCCGACGACCTGCACTTCGCACTGACCGTGGACGGCTGTCATCTCGTCTTCAATGAATAAGAATAAGAGAGGTTCACAATTAAATCATTTTATCATCCATATCAAATGAAAAAAATAACATTATTCTTCATGTCCCTGCTGACTGTCCTTGCTTTTGCAGCTTGCTCCGACGGGTTGGACAATATCGAATACGATAGAAACAGCGGTATAACCATAGCCACCGCCCAAGTCACTGCAACCACAGGTACCTCGCTGACTGTCACTGCATCGGCCACCGGCAATATCGACCAGATAGTCAAGAAAGGCTTTTGCTACAGCGTCAATGCTCAGAATCCAACCATCAAAGATAACATAGTAGAGGCCGACGAGAATTTCAGTGCCACGATTTCCGGCTTGACAGGCAATACCTCTTACTATATCCGTGCTTATGTCTACGGTAACAGCCGTTATACCTACTCGGATGCGTTCACTGCAACCACAGAAAGCCAAAGTCTTGACGAACAGCTCCAAAACTACGTAGCACCCGCCTATGAGGACAACTACGTGGACATAGCTGCCTGGAGCAACCGCAATCAATGGAACCTAGCCAACGTTCATGACCCCACAGTGATGAAAGCGGATGACGGATATTATTATATGTATCAAACAGACGCCTCCTATGGAAATGCACACAGTGGAAACGGACACTTCCATGCACGTCGTTCCAAGGACCTAGTCAACTGGGAATACCTCGGAGCAACCATGAGCGAAACTCCCCCGGCATGGATTAAAGAAAAACTAAACGCATATCGACAGGAAATGGGTTTAGAGCCAATTGACAATCCTTCTTACGGATATTGGGCACCGGTGGCACGAAAAGTATCCACAGGCAAGTATCGTATGTATTACTCTATCGTTATAACCAACTATATCAAAACCGGTAAGCCGGAAATTGAAAACAATGGAAACTTCGACAATTCATGGACAGAACGTGCCTTTATCGGATTAATGGAAACTTCCGATCCGGCAAGCAATATATGGGAAGATAAAGGTTATGTAGTATGTTCAGCCAGTGACAAAGGAATGACGGATTACGGACGTAGCAGTACGGGCGATTGGAATGCATATTTTAAAATCAATGCAATCGACCCTACCTATATTATAACTACCAATAATGAACATTGGTTGATCTATGGTTCATGGCATAGTGGTATCGCTGCTTTGCAACTAAATCCGGAAGATGGCAAGCCACTAAATGCTTTAGGCAAACCTTGGAATATTACGGGAGATGATAACTCCGGCTATGGAAAAATCATAGCCAAACGTGGTAGCAGCCGCTGGCAAGCATCTGAAGGACCGGAAATTATTTATCGCAACGGTTATTATTATCTTTTCCTGGCTTATGGCACATTATCAGTAGAATACAACACACGTGTTTGCCGTTCTGCCAACATTGACGGACCTTATGTAGATATAGACGGAAACTCTGCCATGGGTAACAGTGAACTATATCCGATACTGACTGCCCCTTACAAGTTCAATAATAGCTACGGTTGGGTAGGTATCTCTCACTGTGGTATATTCGATGATGGAGAAGACAACTGGTATTATGCCTCTCAAGGGCGTTTTCCTGTGAATGTAGGTGGCAATGAATACTCAAACGCTATCATGATGGGACATGTCCGCAGTATCCGTTGGGATGTCAATGGTTGGCCTCTCGTTATGCCCGAAAGATACGGAGCAGTGCCACAAGTGCCTATCACAGAAGCTGAAATAGCAGGAGATTGGGAACATTTAGCATTAACAACCAATACAGGCAACCAAAAAACTTCTGAGACAATGACTTATGACCTCAGTACTCATAAAATAACTTCCGGTAGCTGGAAAAGTGCCACATGGACATTTGATGAAGCTACCCAAACAATAACCACAAGCACCGGAGTCGTACTTTACCTGCAACGCGAAGTAGACTGGGAAACAACTCCCAGGACACATACCATCGTTTATGCTGCCCATGGTACACAAAAGACTTATTGGGGAAAGAAAATCCACTAAACGCTCATTGATAATCTTCAAGAAACTGCTTCCGGAATTTTGATAACCGGAAGCAGTTTTTTCTCTTTTATGCTGCATAACATATAAGAGTGTATTTGACACACCAAACTAAAGTGTTACTTTTACACCCAAATTAAGATAAGAATCTCATTTACATAAAAAAAATAAAGCCATGAAAAAACATTTTCTACTTGCAGGAATTGTAGCGCTGATGCTGTCAGCATGCAACAACAAGCCGGCTTCCGAGCTGACTTTATCCGGTCTTGACCCGGTAAATTTTCAAACAGAAGTGAACAATGCCCAAACGAATCTTTATACATTAAAGAATAAGGCAGGTATGGAAGTATGCATCACTAACTTCGGGGGACGCATCGTGTCTATCATGGTGCCGGACAAAAACGGAAAGATGCAGGATGTAGTTTTAGGTTTTGACAGCATTGCTGATTATATTAATGTACCAAGCGATTTCGGCGCTTCTATCGGACGTTATGCCAACCGTATCAATCAGGGACGTTTTGTCTTAGACGGTGACACTATCCAGTTGCCGCAAAATAATTTCGGCCACTGTCTGCACGGCGGTCCGAAAGGCTGGCAATATCAGGTTTATGAGGCCAACCTTATTGACCCTATGACATTGGAACTGACCCGTATTTCACCCGATGGTGACGAAAACTTCCCGGGCAATGTTACAGCTAAAGTGACTTACCAACTGACCGAAGACAACGCTATCGACATTAAATATAGCGCTACTACTGATAAAAAGACGATTATCAACATGACCAACCACTCTTACTTCAACCTGGCAGGTAATCCGTCAAAAGCTTCAACTGATAATATCATGTATGTAAACGCAGACTACTACACTCCAGTAGACAGTACCTTTATGACAACAGGCGAAATAGCCCCGGTAAAAGACACTCCTATGGACTTCACCACTCCAAAAGCAGTAGGACAGGAAATCAACAACTACGATTTCGTCCAGTTGAAGAACGGAAACGGATATGACCATAACTGGGTACTGAACACGAAAGGCGACATTTCTCAGGTAGCAGCCAGACTGACTTCTCCTGAAAGCGGCATTACCCTGGAAATCTATACCAACGAACCGGGTATCCAGGTTTATACAGGCAACTTCCTTGACGGAACCGTAACCGGCAAGAAAGGTATCGTCTACAACCAACGTGCTTCGGTATGTCTGGAAACACAGCACTATCCTGACAGTCCCAACAAGGCAGACTGGCCTTCAGTGGTTTTGGAACCGGGACAAACATACAACAGCGAATGTATTTTTAAATTCTCAGTAGAGAAATAATATTAACTTATAAATCATATTTATTGTGGAAGCATTAGATTGGGTAGTAATTGGAGTCTTCTTTTTGGCTCTAATCGGTATTATCGTCTGGGTAGTCAAGCAAAAACAAAATGACTCGGCAGATTATTTCTTAGGCGGACGCGACGCGACATGGATCGCAATCGGCGCCTCTATCTTTGCATCAAACATCGGTTCGGAACATTTAATCGGACTGGCGGGAGCCGGAGCATCCAGCGGTATGGCTATGGCACACTGGGAAATCCAAGGATGGATGATTTTGATTTTGGGATGGGTATTCGTTCCTTTCTATACACGAAGCATGGTATATACGATGCCTGAATTCCTGGAACGCCGTTATAATCCTCAGTCACGTACCATCTTGTCAGTAATTTCTTTAGTAAGTTACGTATTGACTAAAGTGGCTGTTACCGTATATGCCGGTGGCCTGGTATTCCAACAGGTATTCGGCATCAAAGAACTTTGGGGAATCGACTTCTTCTGGATTGCAGCAATCGGTCTGGTACTCCTGACTGCACTTTATACAATCTTCGGTGGTATGAAATCGGTATTGTACACTTCTGTGTTACAGACTCCTATCCTTCTGTTAGGTTCATTAATCATCCTTGTGCTTGGTTTCAAAGAACTCGGTGGATGGGACGAAATGATGAGAGTTTGTGGTGCTGTAACCGTAAATGATTACGGTGATACAATGACTAACCTCATTCGCAGTAATGATGATGCAAACTTCCCCTGGCTGGGTGCTTTGATCGGTTCTGCTATTATCGGTTTCTGGTACTGGTGTACTGACCAGTTTATCGTACAACGTGTACTTTCCGGAAAGAATGAGACAGAAGCACGCCGCGGTACTATCTTCGGCGCTTACCTGAAACTGTTGCCTGTATTTCTGTTCCTGATTCCGGGTATGATTGCTTTTGCTTTACATCAGAAATATATCGGTGCCGGTGGTGAAGGTTTCCTTCCGATGCTCGCGAACGGCAATGCAAATGCCGATGCAGCTTTCCCGACATTAGTAGCTAAATTACTTCCTGCCGGTGTGAAAGGTTTGGTAGTATGTGGTATTCTTGCCGCTCTGATGAGTTCTTTGGCTTCTTTGTTTAACTCATCTGCCATGTTGTTTACAATCGACTTCTACAAGCGTTTCAGACCGGAAACGCCAGAAAAGAAACTGGTAGGTATCGGTCAGATTGCAACGGTTGTTATCGTAATTTTGGGTATTCTTTGGATTCCCATCATGCGTAGCGTTGGCGATGTACTTTACACATATTTGCAGGATGTTCAGTCTGTACTGGCTCCGGGTATTGCCGCAGCTTTTTTATTGGGTATCTGCTGGAAACGTACTTCCGCCCAAGGTGGTATGTGGGGATTGATTTCGGGTATGGTGATTGGTTTAACCCGTTTGGGGGCTAAAGTATATTACAGTAATGCCAGCGAAGTAGCAGACTCTACATTCAAATATTTGTTCTACGATATGAACTGGTTGTTCTTCTGCGGATGGATGTTCCTGTTCTGTATCATCGTAGTAATTGTAGTCAGCTTGACAACAGAAGCCCCGACGACCGAAAAAATCCAAGGACTGGTATTCGGTACGGCTACCAAAGAACAAAAAGCGGCTACACGTGCAAGCTGGAATTACTGGGATATTATCCATACAATTATTATCCTGGCTATCACAGGTGCATTCTACTGGTATTTCTGGTAATTAAATAGAAACTCATATTAACAAAATAATGAATAGCTATTATAGCTCGAATCCTACCTTCTATCTTGGTATCGACTGTATTATCTTCGGTTTTAACGAAGGCGAATTAAACCTGCTGTTGTTGAAAAGAAATTTTGAACCGGCAATGGGTGAATGGTCATTGATGGGAGGGTTCGTGCAAAACAATGAAAGCGTGGACGATGCTGCCAAACGTGTACTAGCGGAGCTTACAGGATTGGAAAACGTGTATATGGAACAGGTGGGAACCTTCGGGGCAGTTGACCGCGACCCGGGAGAACGGGTAATCTCCGTTGCATACTATGCGCTCATCAACATCAATGAATACGACCGGAAACTGGTAAAGAAACACAATGCTTACTGGGTGAATATCAATGAACTCCCCCAACTGATTTTCGACCATCCCGAAATGGTGGCACAAGCACGGGAGTTAATGAAACAGAAAGCATCTTCCGAGCCAATCGGTTTCAATTTATTGCCGAAGCTCTTCACTTTGTCCCAATTGCAAAGCCTATATGAAGCCATCTACGGTGAGGAAATGGACAAGCGGAATTTCCGCAAGCGTGTTGCAGGAATGGACTATGTAGAAAAGACGGACAAAATAGATAAACTGGGGTCCAAGCGCGGTGCAGCCTTGTATAAGTTTAACAGCAAAGTTTACCACAAAGACCCGAAATTTAAATTATAATCAATATGCTGGAAGAACTGAAAGAAAAAGTGTTTCATGCCAACCTCGAATTGGTAAAGCATGGATTAGTCATCTTTACCTGGGGAAATGTTTCTGCCATCGACCGTGAAAGCGGGCTGGTAGTAATCAAGCCCAGTGGTGTAAGTTATGATGATATGAAAGCAGAAGATATGGTAGTAGTGGATTTAGAAGGCAAAGTCGTCGAAGGACGGCTGAAGCCTTCCTCAGATACTCCCACTCATGTAGTACTCTACAAAGCATTCCCGGAAATCGGCGGAGTGGTACACACCCACTCTACTTATGCGACAGCTTGGGCACAGGCCGGTTGTGACATTCCGAATATCGGAACGACCCATGCTGATTATTTCCATGACGCCATCCCCTGCACGGCAGACATGACGGAAGCGGAAGTGAAGGGTGCCTACGAACTAGAAACCGGAAATGTGATTGTGAAACGTTTCGAAGGATTGAATCCCGTACATACGCCGGGAGTTCTGGTGAAGAACCACGGTCCTTTCTCCTGGGGGAAAGACGCCCATGATGCAGTGCACAATGCTGTAGTGATGGAGCAGGTAGCCAAGATGGCAAGCATTGCTTATGCCGTCAATCCGAACTTGACAATGAACCCGCTGCTGGTGGAAAAACATTTCAGCCGCAAACATGGTCCGAACGCTTATTACGGACAATAAATAATGAAAGATTAACAACTTAAAATTGAATAAAGATATGAACGCATTTGACCAATATGAAGTATGGTTCGTAACAGGAGCACAGCTCTTGTACGGAGGTGACGCAGTAATCGCAGTAGACGCACACTCTAATGAAATGGTAAACGGACTGAATGAATCCGGCAAACTTCCTGTAAAAGTGGTATATAAAGGAACGGCAAACTCTTCCAAAGAGGTGGAAACTGTTTTCAAAGCTGCAAATAACGATGATAAATGTATCGGTGTCATCACTTGGATGCATACTTTCTCTCCTGCCAAAATGTGGATTCATGGCTTGCAACAACTGAAGAAACCGTTGCTGCACCTGCACACTCAGTTCAACAAGGAAATCCCCTGGGATACAATGGACATGGATTTCATGAACCTTAACCAGTCTGCCCACGGCGACCGTGAATTCGGACACATCTGTACCCGTATGCGTATCCGCCGCAAAGTAGTGGTAGGTTACTGGAAAGAAGAAGAAACACAGCATAAGATTGCCGTTTGGATGCGCGTTTGCGCTGGTTGGGCAGATTCTCAGGATATGCTGATTATCCGCTTTGGTGACCAGATGAACAATGTAGCCGTAACCGATGGTGACAAAGTGGAAGCTGAACAACGCATGGGTTATCACGTAGACTACTGTCCGGTAAGCGAACTGATGGAATATCACAAAGAAATCAAGAATGAAGATGTAGATACATTGGTAGCTACCTACTTCCAGGAATACGATCACGATGCTTCTTTAGAAGACAAATCGACCGAAGCTTATCAGAAAGTATGGAATGCCGCTAAAGCAGAACTTGCCATCCGTGCCATTCTGAAAGCTAAAGGCGCTAAAGGATTCACTACCAACTTCGACGATTTGGGCGACATCGAACACAATGGTTTTGACCAGATTCCGGGATTAGCTTCCCAACGCCTGATGGCGGAAGGCTACGGATTCGGTGCCGAAGGCGACTGGAAATCAGCCGCTCTTTACCGTACTGTATGGGTAATGAACCAAGGACTTCCGAAAGGCTGCTCATTCCTTGAAGATTATACACTGAACTTCGACGGCGCCAACAGTTCTATCCTGCAATCACACATGTTGGAAATCTGCCCGCTTATCGCTGCCAACAAACCTCGTCTGGAAGTACACTTCCTCGGTATTGGTATTCGTAAGAGCCAGACTGCACGTCTTGTATTTACCTCAAAAGTAGGTACAGGCTGCACCGCTACGATAGTAGATATGGGCAACCGTTTCCGTCTGATTGTAAACGACGTAGAATGTATTGAGCCGAAACCGCTGCCTAAGTTGCCGGTTGCTTCCGCTCTTTGGATTCCGATGCCTAACCTTGAAGTAGGTGCAGGTGCATGGATTCTGGCAGGTGGTACTCACCACTCTTGCTTCTCTTACGACCTGACAGCCGAATACTGGGAAGATTATGCGGAAATTGCAGGCATCGAAATGGTACATATCAACAAAGATACTACTATCAGTTGCTTCAAGAAAGAACTGCGCATGAACGAGGTGTATTACATGCTGAATAAGGCGCTTTGCTAAACCTTAAAATATTGATTTCAACATGAAATTAGATGCAAAATCAACAATCGAGACAGGCAAAGCCATTCTGGGTATAGAACTCGGTTCAACGCGAATAAAAGCAGTTTTGATTGACCAGGAAAACAAACCAATCGCTCAAGGCAGCCACACATGGGAGAACCAGTTGGTAGACGGGCTTTGGACTTATAGCATTGAAGCCATCTGGTCAGGTTTGCAAGATTGCTATGCCGACCTTCGTTCCAATATTAAGAACTTATACGGTGACGTGGAAATCGAGAACCTGGCAGCTATCGGTGTCAGTGCCATGATGCACGGTTATATGCCGTTTAATGAAAAAGAAGAAATACTCGTGCCATTCCGTACTTGGAGAAACACTAATACAGGTCGAGCAGCGGCAGCCTTGTCCGAACTATTTGTCTACAACATTCCTCTGAGATGGAGCATTTCACATTTGTATCAGGCTATCCTGGACAATGAAGCACATGTCAAAGACATCAAATTCCTGACAACCCTTGCAGGTTATGTGCATTGGCAGCTAACTGGCGAAAAGGTATTGGGTATCGGTGACGCATCGGGTATGCTCCCTATCGATCCGACAACCCATAACTATTCGGCTGAAATGGTGGCTAAGTTCGATAATCTGATTGCTCCGAAAGAATATAGCTGGAAGCTGGAAGATATTCTGCCTAAAGTATTGTCGGCAGGTGAAAATGCCGGTGTCCTCACTCCGGAAGGAAGTAAAATGCTCGATGCATCGGGTCATTTGAAGGCAGGAATA
>ERZ777011.831-NODE-831-length-42210-cov-23.677927_pt1 | contig 42210 bp, 39 predicted proteins | sample MGYA00374964_ERZ777011 | MGnify/ENA primary metagenome ERZ777011 (study PRJEB29310, sample SAMD00008975) | mouse gut metagenome | study: EMG produced TPA metagenomics assembly of the Metagenome analysis of fecal microbiota from mouse which was promoted...
AGCGTTCGAGACATACTTTATTGCGCTATTTGAGTTTTATCGGACAGCAATATAAAAAAATGAATATTAGTGTTAAATTGTCGTCTTATTTGTTGACATGTTCGCGACTTCGGATGGCCGTATACAAGTTTCGGGCGGCATTCCGTGGTTGTCAGGAATGCCGCCCGGGGTATTGTGGCTGTCTGTAGGCGTTGCCGATTATGTGAACGAGATGGTGGATCCTCCCGATGGACGCTGCTGTGTCATCGTCTGGGGGCGGCGATGCGCGCGAGCCTGCTCCACTGTGGCACGGTCGCGGTTGTAGGTCGGACTCTTTTCGAGCACTTCGATGATAGTGTCCGAATCCATTTCATCAGGCTTGAGTATGATGTAGTTGGTGCGGTATGTGTCGACCTTCTCGCCATATTCTTCCCTTATGCGGTCAGATGCACGCGGGGCGGGGGCGGAATTGACGGGGATTGAATTGTTGCTGAACGGTTCGGGCTGATCCTGATTGCGTATCTCCTGGATCTCACCCAGACGATCCACGTCAAAGCCCGATGCGAGCATTGTGATCTTGATCTGCTCGCCAAGCTCTTTGTCGAAGGCCACACCCCAGATGATTTTCACTTTCGGGTTGATCTTCTGCACGAAGCTCGTCAGTTCGTTGACCTCGCTGAGCTTGAATTTGTTGGTGGCATCCTGCGAGAAATATATGTTGAAGAGCAGACGCTTGGCCGTAGATATATCGCGGTGTTTTAGAAGCGGCGATGCGAGGGCGTCCTCCAGAGCCTTGGTCACACGGTTCTCACCATCGCCGTAGCCCGACGAGATGATGGCGGCCCCGCCGTCGCGCAGAGTGGTGTTGACGTCGTTGAAGTCGAGATTCATGTAGCCGTCGCAGGTGATCAGCTCCGAGATCGAGCGGGCGGCGGTGGCCAGGGTGTCGTCGGCTTTGCCGAATCCGTTGATGAAGTCCAGATCGCCGTAGATCTCCGTCAGTCGCTCATTATTGATAAGCAGCAGTGCGTCGACATATTTGGCCATCTCGTCGGCTCCCTCGAAGGCCTTGTTGATCTTCTCCTCGCCTTCGAAGTAAAACGGTATGGTGACGATGCCTATCGTGAGCAGCCCCCTTTCGCGGGCCACGCGCGCCACAACCGGGCTGGCACCGGTGCCGGTGCCTCCACCCATGCCCGAGGTGATGAACACCATGCGGGTGTCGTCCTGAAACAGTGCCTCGATCTTGGCTATGTCGTTTTCAGCAGCCTCGCGGGCCACTTCCGGCCGGTCGCCGGCTCCAAGGCCGTCGCCGATCATCACTTTGGTAGGCACAGGACTCTGGCGCAGTGCCTGTCGGTCGGTGTTCAGAACCACGAACGACACATGCTGGATGCCCTGACGGAACATGTAGTTGACGGCATTTCCGCCACCGCCGCCAACGCCTATGGCCTTGATTATTATTTTGTCTTTCTGTTCGTTCTCGGGCGATTCGAATTGATCGGCGAGTCCTTCGGGATTAAGTATTTCGTCCATTTCAGTTGTGCTTCGTTTAGTGGAATTATTCATCAAGCAGATCGCCTCCGTCGGGATCTTCCGGCGGCTCCTGTATCTGTCGTTTCAGCCAGTTGATGGCCTTGGAGAAGCCGCTCTGGCGTTCAGGCTCCGCTACCGGTTCCGGTTCGGGTATGATCTCTATAGGCTCCTCCTTGACAGGTTCGGGCGACAGACACTCCTGGGCGCCTGCCTGGGCGGCAGCGTAGAGTATCGACACTACGTCGACCGAGTAGGCAGGCGATATGCGGCTGTCGGCTATGCCTATGCGCGGACTGATGATGCTTCCCATGCGCACCTTCATTTTGGTGGTGTCGCCGAGAAGGGTGTTGAATTCGGCCAGACGCGCTCCGCCTCCCACTATCACTATGCCGGCGGGAAGTTCGGCAGGCGTCAGTCCGGCGTAGGATATCTGCTCTTTGATGTTGGCTATGATCTCTGCGGCACGGTGGCTCACATAGTTGTTGAATTCGGTCATCTTCACGTCGTCGACGCTCCCTTCGGCAGGCGCTCCCTTGGCGTTGCCGCGCTGGCGCTTGAGAGCTTCGGCATCCTCCTCCACATAGTTGAGGCGGGTGAGGTCGCGGGTGATGTTGCGCGATCCCATAGGGATTGTCTGCAGATACTGGAGATATCCGTGGCGGTAGATGCTGACGGTGACGGTCTCGGCTCCGAAATCCACAAGCATGCAGCCGAGCTGACGCTCCTCGCTGGTGAGGACGATGTCGCCCATTGCGAGATGCTTCACGACGCAGCCGCGCTTCTCCAGTCCGAGTTTCTCTTCGATGAGAAGCTTGAGGTTGCGGCGAAGTTGCGGACGGCACACAATCAGGTTGCCCGACATGCGTATCTCTGAGCCATACATGCCCACAGGCATGTCGGATTTGGCACCGTTGACATAAAACTCGCGAGCCACTACGTCGATCACTTCGCGATCCGACACCCGCTCGCCGAGCATTTCGCGTTTCAGAGCTTCGATGATGTCGTCGGTCACTTCGGTGTCGGCGGGCAGACGGCGCTCGGTCTGACGCTGTATGGCGGCCACCGACCGGCCTGATATGGATGTGTATATGCCCTCGACCTTGCGGGGAGTCAGACGGTTCTCTATCTTGAGAAGCAGCGTGCGGACGGCATTGGCAGCCATGGACACGTTGCTCAGCTGGCCGTGACGCACGCTGTCGGTCAGCGGCATCTCCTCAATGGCTTTGACTGTGACGTAGCCGTTGGAGTCGACCGAACCGACGGCTCCCTTGATTTTGCTGCTCCCGATCTCGAGAGCTATGATATGCTTTTCGTCCATATAGCGTTAGTCGTTGTGAGTGGGTGTGACTTGATTGTTCGTTATTTGTGGGGCTTGGCGGCCGGTATCGGTTTCTCCGACCGCGGTTTCTGTCCTGGCAGGGCTGTGCCGGGGGCTATGCCGTCGGCGGCCAGCATGGTGCCTATGTCGTCGGCCTCGTCAACTTCTTCCACTTCCACTGCAGGACGCGACAGCTGTTTGTGGCGACGGGTGGCCACGATCTGTCCCGACCATTTAACAGAAATAGTGTCGTAATTGTTCCATCCTTTTACCGGAAGTACTTCGGTATACATCCGGCGGAGCCGTCTGAATTTGTTGTCAAAGTTGTCGGGAGTGCCGAAATTGATGATCTGGCCGCGTATGATTGGCACGAGCATCACGTCGGTAGGGGAGTCGATCTTGATCATCGACACCAGGGAGTTCCATAGCGAGTCGGCTGATATGTAGTCGATGAGAGGCAGCAGGTCGCGGGCCATGCTCTGGGTGTCGGCGATGCGCCCCTGTATGACAGGCACGTCTATGTGGTAGCGGGCGTCGGCCGATATGCGTTTGCCCTCGCGGTTGATGTAGTAGGATTTGTCGCCGTCGAAAACTCTTGCCACCGGACGCATCGGGTCTACGTTTACGAGCACAAAGCCGTCGCTGAGTCTGACTGCCTGCGCCGATTCGATCTTGTCGATGCGTGACAGTATGCGCTCTATGCTGTCGGTGTCGATGTCGAGCAGACGCATCCCTTTGGCGCGCGAGGGTATGATGCCGAGCTCACGGGCAAGTTCGCCGGCGGTGACGAATTTCATGCTCGTGGTGTCGTTGACCGCTATGCGCAGACCGGCGCAGCGACGCTCGCTCCCGGCCTCCGATGAGAGGCTGAGCGCCGTCACAAGATAGGCAAGCAGCACAATGGCTGTGAGGCAGTGCCAGAATGTTCGGGATATGCGGGTACGCCCCTGGCGTCTTGGTCGCTCGTTCATTTTGCGCGTATGGTTTCGGTCAGCTCGGGCAGGCAGTCGGCTATATCGCCGGCACCGGCGGTGAGCAACACCTCAAAGTTACGATTTTTTATTGTTTCTGTCAAATTATCCTTTGTCGTCATGGTTTTTTCACAGCCCGCTATGGCATCGAAGATGAGTGAGGAGCTGACACCCTCTATAGGCTCTTCGCGAGCCGGATAGATCGGCAGAAGCACTACGTCGTCGGCCAGCGACAGAGCCTCGGCAAACTGCGGGGCGAAGTCGCGGGTGCGGCTGTAGAGGTGGGGCTGGAAGGCCACGGTGAGTCTGCGTCCGGGATAAAGAGCCTTGACCGACGATATCGAGGCGCGCAGTTCGTCGGGATGATGGGCATAGTCGTCGATGATCACATGGCCTCCTGGCAGCGGTTCGCGCAGGTGTGCCTCGAAACGGCGTTTCGCTCCCTTGAATGTGCGCATGGCCTCGCGGGCGCTCTCGGGGTCAAGGCATCCGGCGAGAGTCACGGCGCCGAGGGCGGCTACGGCGTTGTCGATGTTGATGTCTACGGGCACTCCAAGCTCCACGTCCTTTACGAGCACTCCTTCCGGACCGGCGAAGTCGAATACGATCGTTCCTTCGCCTCTTCGGATACGTTCGGCATGGAATGTGCCCGAGGCTGCAGAATAAGTGCTGACGGTCACTCCTGGCTGCACCCGCGGCTTCAGCTTCAGGCCTTCGTGTATGAGAAGATGGCCGCCGGGTCGTATAAGTCCGGTGAAGTGTGCGAAACTTTCGAGATATGCCTCCTCGGTGCCGTATATGTCAAGATGGTCGGGGTCGGTCGATGTCACCACGGCTACTTCGGGGGTGAGGTGGTGGAAAGAGCGGTCATATTCGTCGGCTTCAATCACACTCAGATCCGACTCCGGATCGAGCAGGAAGTTGGTTCCGTAGTTGCGGAGCACTCCGCCCAGAAAGGCGTTGCATCCATGGCTGGAGCTGTGGAGCAGATGAGCTGCCATTGATGATGTGGTGGTCTTGCCGTGGGTGCCTGCAAAGCATAGTCCGCGGCTCGTGCGCGTCACGGCGCCGAGTACGGCCGCGCGTTTCACGGGATTGAATCCGTTGGCGCGAAACCATTCGAATATCGGCAGCTCGGCGGGTACGGCCGGGGTGTAGACCACCGTGGTGGTTGATGGATCGCGGTGGCTGGCGGGAATTTCGTCGGCCTCACCGCCGAATGTTATGGCCACGCCCTCCTTTGCAAGTGCGTCGGTGAGCGCCGACGGAGTGCGGTCGTATCCGGCCACATTGCAGCCTTTCGACAGGAAGTAGCGCTCAAGAGCCGCCATTCCGATCCCTCCGGCACCTATGAAGTATATGTTTTCGGTTGTCATTTATCGGTGTGTATCAGTGATATGAGTATGTCGGCTATCTTGTCGTCACTGCCATTCATGGCCATTGATCCGGCTGCTTCAGCGAGTTTGGCAAGCTTTGCTTTGTCGTTCACGAGCGTGAGAGCCATATTGCCGAGGCGTTCTACGGCATCGGAATCGAGAAGCATCAGCGCCGCTCCGCGGTCGGACAGCGCTTCAGCATTGCGTCGCTGATGGTCTTCGGCAACGTTTGGCGATGGAATCAGTATGGCTGCCTTGCCGAGCAGCTGCAGTTCGGATATGGTGCCTGCGCCTGCGCGGGCCACTACCAGATCGGCGGCTCTGTAGGCTGTGGCCATGTCGGCTATAAAGGCCGAGGCCTTGACGTCGGCGTAGCCTGAGGCTTTGGCCATGCACTCTTGTTCGTATAGACGTCCGGTCTGCCATAGCAGCTGAGTGTTTCTCTGCCGGAACCGCGGCAGCATGGCTGCGACGGCATCGTTGACCGTGCGTGCGCCGAGGCTGCCACCGGTGACGAATATCAGAGGCCGCTCCGGGTCAAAGCCGAGACTCTTCTTGGCTTCGGCCTGCGTGAGGCTACATTGCGTAAGCTCTTTTCTCACCGGATTTCCGGTCAGCGTTATGCGGTCGGCCGGGAAGAAACGCTCCATCCCTTCGTAGGCCGTGCATATCGCTGTGGCATGCGGCGCGAGCAGTTTGTTGGTCACTCCGGCATATGAGTTCTGTTCCTGTATCAGCGTCGGTATGCCGCGCTTCTGAGCCTCTTTGAGCACCGGTCCGCTTGCATAGCCGCCTACGCCTACTGCGGCATCGGGCGCGAAGTCAGCCACGATCCGGCGGGCCTTGCGCATGCTTTTCCATAGTTTGAGCAGCACGCCGAAGTTGCGCCATAGCCTCTTGCGGTCGAATCCCGCCACCGGGAGGCCTTCGATACGGTAGCCGGCTGCAGGCACGCGCTCCATCTCCATACGGCCGAGTGCGCCTACAAAAAGTATCTCGCAGTCGGGCAAGCGGCGGCGCATGGCGTTGGCTATCGACAGAGCCGGGAATATGTGGCCTCCGGTGCCTCCGCCGCTGATAAGTATCTTGATCTTGTTATTGTCTTGTTTCATAGTAGTGGAGTGTGTTGTGAATCATTGCATCATGGTCGGGTTCTCGCCGCGCAGATTCTCGGGAAGAGACTCCATTTCGGCCTTGACCTCCTGGCGTTTGGCGCCGTTGAGCGCGGCGTGACGGCTTACACTCAGCATCACGCCGAATGCTATCGAGGTGACGATGATCGACGACCCGCCTTTGGATATGAGCGGCAACGGCTGACCCGACACGGGAGCAAGGCCGCTGACAATGGCCATGTGGAACAACGCCTGATACACGATCATCACAGCCATGCCTATCACCAGCAGCGCCGAGAATACCCTCTGGCATCGCGAGGCTATGGAACTGGCTCTGGCGAGAAGCCACAGATATAGCACCAACACCACAATGCCACCCACAAGGCCGGTGTCTTCGATCACAATCGCGTAGATATAGTCGGAAAAAGCCAAAGGCAGACGGGCTGTCTCGCGAGAGTTGCCGGGCATCACGCCGAACACTCCGCCGTTGGCCTGAGCCATGTAGGCATACATCTCCTGACGGTTTTCAGCATTGATGTCGTATTCGTATTTCGGACGGCCGTCGCCACGGTGGCGCATGATGCGGTTGTACCACGTGCCGTGGCGTCCCTCGGTCTGCGTGGCTTCCACTACAGGAGCGCCGTCGACTGTGGCTGGAGCCGATTCGCGTCCGCTGCCAAAAAGCAGAAAGATACCGGCCAGCATGGCATACACCACACCAACAACTATCAGCTTGCGCCATTCCACACCGCCCACGATCATCATCGACATGCTTATGGCCATTAGCAGCAGAGTATTGGTCAGACCCTGCTTGATGAGTAGTCCGCCGAACACGGCCACGATCATCGCCGACATGATCACGCCCCGGTTATAGACTCCGGCGGTATGCTTGTTGTGGTTCTTCGACATTATCAGAGCTATGACCAGGGCGGCCGAGAGTTTGAGGAACTCCGACGGCTGGATGGTGATGCCCATGAGGTTGAAGCTGCGCCGGGCGCCGTTGACTATCTCGCCGCAGAACAGCACGTAGAGCATCATCCCTATACTTGCTATCACAAGCACCCATATCGGTTTTTCGAATTTCTGATAGGGCACGCGCTGTATGTAGAGCATAAGTCCCAGACCGATCACAAGCAGACCCACGTGGCGCACCAGAGGACCGAAGACGCCCAGGACGCCATGCACGTTGACCTCGCGCGACGATGCGCTGTAAAGCTCTATCAGCGATATTAGGCAGAGCATTATATATATGCCCCAGATGTGTTTGTCGGAGCGTGCGTTGGCCTCGATCTCGGATTTCGCGGGCTTTGTTGCCGCAGGCTGCGACATGTCGACCGGCGGGATTATCTCAAAATTTTCCATAGTCTGTGACGGTTGTAGATGGGCTTATGGTTGCTTGCGATGATGTGTGTCGTGTGGTGAGGTTTGTCATTTCATTGCGGCTACGGCCTGCTTGAACTGGCGGCCGCGGTCCTCGTAGCTGCTGAACAGGTCAAAGCTTGCGCAGCAGGGCGAAAGCAGCACCGTGTCGCCCGGACGGGCTATCTCGCGGCATGCTGCCATGGCTTCGTCCAGTGAATGGGTGTCGCGGATCTGGTCGACGATGCCGCCGAAGTAGCTGATGAGTTTGGAGTTGTCTTTGCCCATGCACACGATCGCTTTCACTTTCTCGCGCACGAGCGGCTCTATCTCCGAATAGTCGTTGCCCTTGTCTTTGCCGCCGAGTATGAGCACAGTGCCCTTAGGCATCGATTCAAGCGCATACCAGCATGAATTGACGTTGGTGGCTTTGGAGTCGTTGATATAGCGCACGCCGTCGACTGTTCCGGCCGGTTCGAGGCGGTGCTCCACTCCTTCGAAGTCCGACAAGGCGCGGCGTATATCCTCTTTTTTTATGTCGAGCAGGCAGGCCGACAGACCGGCAGCCATCGAATTGTATAGGTTGTGGAGGCCGTTGAGCGAAAGCTCGGCGCGTGGCATCTTCAACGATGTTTCCGATGTGTCAAACACCAGTTCGCCCGCGTCGTCGACCCATGCGTGGCTCTGGTGTTCCTCGTGCTCGGCAAATGGAAAGAGGCGTGCCTCGGTGGCTATCTGTTCGAGTTGCCGCTGTATTGTCGGATCATCCTGCCAGAAAATGAAGGCATCCTCCGAGGTGAGGTTGCGGATGATTCTGAATTTGGCCTTGACATAGTTGTCCATCTTGTAGTCGTAACGGTCAAGATGGTCGGGAGTGATATTTAGCATCACGGCTATGTTGGCCTTGAATTCATACATGTTCTCCAGCTGGAAGCTCGACAGTTCGATCACATAGACGTCGTGGGGCGTGCGGGCCACCTGCAGCGCGAGGCTGCGGCCCACATTGCCGGCAAGTCCTACGTTGATGCCGGCCTCACGGAGTATGTGATAGGTGAGAAGGGTGGTTGTCGTCTTGCCGTTGGACCCGGTGATGCACACCATTTTGGCGTCGGTGAAGCGGCCGGCCATCTCTATATCCGAAATTACCGGTATCCCTTTTTCGGCTATAGCTTTCATGACCGGTGCGGTAGGCGGTATGCCGGGACTTTTCACGACCTCGTCGGCCGAAAGAATGCGCTCGAGTGTATGCTGTCCCTGTTCCCATTCTATGCCTTCGGCTTCAAGCTGCTGGCGATAGCGCTCCGGTATCTGTCCGAAGTCGGAGAGAAACACTTCCATGCCTTTGTCCTTGCCGAGGATAGCTGCTCCGACGCCGCTTTCGCCGCCGCCAAGCACTACCAGACGCTTGCGATTGTTCATAGTTGAGTAATGTATTGATGTCGTCTTATGGTTAGCGTATCTTTAGTGTCACGAATGTCACAGCAGCCAGCAGAATGGCTACTATCCAGAAGCGTACCACTATCTTTGACTCGGGAATCGCTCTCAGCGGAGCCTGTATGAGCGCTTCGATGCCGGAGTTGCCTGGTTTCTGGAAATGGTGGTGCAGGGGGGTCATCTTGAACACACGTCTTCCTTGGCCGTAGCGTCGTTTGGTGATCTTGAAGTAGGCCACCTGGATCATTACCGACAGGTCTTCGATGAAGAATATGGCGCACAACAAAGGTATCAGAAGCTCCTTGCGTATGAGTATGGCAAACACGGCTATTATGCCGCCGATGGCCAGCGAGCCGGTATCGCCCATGAACACCTGTGCCGGAAAAGCATTATACCACAGGAAGCCGATAAGAGCACCGATGAAGGCGGCCATATATACCACAAGCTCTTCACTGCCCGGGATATACATGATGTTGAGATAAGTGGAGTAGATCATGTTGCCGCCAAGGTAGGCCATGATAGCGAGCGCCACGCCGATGATGGCCGACACTCCCGTGCACAGTCCGTCGAGTCCGTCGGTGAGGTTGGCGCCGTTGGATGTTGCGGTGATGACGAAGATCACTACGATCACAAACAGGATCCATCCGGCGGTGGCGGCGTGCTCTCCGGCCCACGATGTGAGGTAGGCATAGTCGAAATTGTTGTTTTTGACAAACGGTATGGTGGTCTGTGCGGCCTTGATGTTCTCATTCTGGCCGGTGACGACGATCTCTTCGCCGCGTGGCTCCATCGTTTCCACATTCTCCCGCATCACAATGTCGGGACTCATCCACATGGTGCATCCCACGATCAGTCCGAGTCCTACCTGCCCTACGATCTTGAATTTGCCGCTCATACCGTCTTTGTTGTGGCGTTTCATCTTCAGCCAGTCGTCGGCAAAGCCGAGTGCTCCGAGCCATACGGTGGTGAGCAGCATCAGTGCCATGTAGATGCTGCTGAGGTTGCCTACAAGCAGGCAGGGCACCAGTATGGCTATGATTATGATGACGCCTCCCATGGTGGGAGTGCCTTTTTTCTGCATCTGTCCTTCAAGGCCGAGATCGCGCACTATCTCTCCCACCTGCATCAGCTGCAGGCGGTCGATGATACGGCGTCCGAACACCATGGCTATGAACAGTGCCAGCACGAAGGCGGCTCCTGAACGGAATGTTATATAGTTCATCAGGCGTGAGCCCGGTATGCCGGTTTCGGCCAGATAGTCAAACAGGTAATACAGCATCGTAGTCTGTCTATATGATGGTGTGTTTGTTTATTAGGGGTGAATTTTTGCGTGATGGTTATGTGTCAGAGCTGCGACAGCGCCTCTTGCACTACCTCGCGGTCGTCGAAATGATGTTTCACGCCGCGTATCTCCTGATAATCCTCATGTCCCTTGCCGGCCACAAGCACCACATCGCCCTCCTTGGCCAGGCTGACGGCTGTGCGGATGGCCTCGCGACGGTCGGCGATGCACAGCGTGGCTGCAAGTGCGCGTGCGTCGAGGCCTTCGCGCATGTCGGCGATGATGGCGTCGGGTTCTTCGTCGCGCGGATTGTCGGAAGTGAGTATCAGCCGGTCGGAGCGAAGGGCGGCTTCGCGTGCCATGATGGGCCGTTTCCCTTTGTCGCGGTTGCCTCCGGCGCCTACCACGGTGATGATCTGTCCGCGGCCACCGACTATGTCGCGTATGGTGGAGAGCACGTTGACGAGGGCGTCGGGGGTATGGGCGTAGTCGACGATGGCGGTGACTCCGTCGGTTGAGTGGAACGGCTGGAAGCGTCCGGCCACGGGCACCAGACGGCTCATGTCGACGAGCACACGGTCGGGATTCCATCCGAGCAGCAGGGCGGCGCCGTAGACGGCTGTCAGGTTGTAGGCATTGAAGCGTCCGGTGAAGAGCACCTCCACTTCATGTCCGTTCAGAGCCAGCAGCGTGCCGTCAAGACGGCTTTCCACAATCTTGCCGGTGAAGTCGGCGCGGGTGCGCAGGGAGTATGTGTGTCGGCGTGCGTCGGTATTCTGCAGCATGACCTCTCCGGCCTTGTCGTCGGCATTGGTGAGCGCGAAGGCCGTGGCCGGAAGGTTGTCGAAAAAAGATTTTTTTGCAGCCAGATATGCGTCGACGGTCTTGTGGTAGTCAAGATGGTCGCGGGTGAGATTTGTGAATACGCCTCCGGCGAAGTGCAGTCCGGCTATGCGGTGCTGGTGGGCGGCATGTGAGCTGACCTCCATGGCCGCATATTCACATCCGGCATCGACCATCTGCCGGAGCAGGCGGTTGAGTGTCAGCGGGTCGGGTGTGGTCTGGTCGGCATGTACGGCTTCGGTGTCTATATAATTGACAACGGTAGAGAGCAGTCCGGCCTTGTAGCCTTCGAGGCGTGCCATCTCATATATGAGAGTGGCTGTGGTGGTCTTGCCGTTGGTGCCGGTCACGCCTACGAGCTGCAGCTGGCGCGATGGGTTGCCATACCATTGCGATGCGAGAAAGCCTAAGGCTACGGCCGAATCAGACACCTTGACGTAGGTGACAGTCGATTCAAGCCGTTCGGGAAGCTCTTCGCACACTATGGCGGCCACTCCGCCGACAGTCACTATCGGTATGAACCGGTGTCCGTCGACATTGACGCCTCTGACCGCTACAAACAGCGATCCGAGGCTTATCTTGCGCGAATCGCACTCGAGCGATGTTATTTCCACTTCTTCGTTGCCGATCACTTCCTCTACGGTGATGGCTGACAGCAGATGCGAGAGTTTCATAGTCTGTATAGTATGTTTTTTTGTTTTTATTCAGTGAGTGAGAGTGTGACGCGGTGGCCGCGCGGAGCGGAGTTGCCTGCGGCCGGTGTCTGTCGTGTGACGTAGCCGGAGCCGCTGAAGGTCACGTTGTAGCCGGCCTTCTCCAGTATGGCGATGGCGTCGCGTAGTCCGTAGCCCACAACGTCAGGAATTCCCTTGTCGATGTCGCGGGGGCGCGTCAGCGAACGGCGTGCTCCTTTGACTTCCAGTTCACTTCTCACCCGTTCGTGGTGTCCGTTGCGGGCGGTGGCATAGAGCACCGGCGAGTCGCCGGCCGCTTTCTCGGCCGATAGATCCGACGAGTTGCCGAGCATGCCGCGCGAATATAGCTTGAGAGCCACGTTTTTCACCACCTCACCCGATGTCGACGCGGCTCCGAGAGCGTTCTGCTTCGGGTGGCAGGTGAGTACGATGCATGAGTATTTGGGGTTTTCGGCGGGGAAAAATCCGCAGAAGGCGAGTCGTTTCTTTCCGGTGTTGTAGGTGCCTCCCTCTATCATGTAGCATGTGCCGGTCTTGCCTGCGATACGGACGAGATCGTTTTTCAGGCGTCGGCCGGTGCCGTGTGCGCCCCACACCACGTCGGTAAGCATGCTCTGGAGCTTCTTTGCGTTGGCTTCGGAGCATATACGGTCGCGGATATATGTGACGGGCAATATCGAATCGATATCTTCGCCGGTCAGACGGCTGACGAGCCTCGGCCTGACGTAGCGGCCGCCGTTGGCGATGGCATTGTAGACCGAAAGGGTGTAGAGCGGCGGTATTTCTGTGGCGTAGCCGTAGCACTGGCGCGAGAGTGATATGCGTCCTCCGCGGTTAGATGGCACGGAGTCGACGCGCGGAACGCTCTCGCCGGCGATGCCCGTATTCATCGGCTCGAGAAATCCTATCTGTTTGAGCCGGTGGTAGAATCCGCCGGGGTGTGCGTCGTAGCGGCGTGTGATGATGCGTGTCATTCCGATATTGCTTGACTGTTCGATGACTTCGGCCACCGACAGCGATGAGCTGTAGTGGGAGTCGGTGATGCCGCGTCCGCCTGCGTATGGGAATGATTTGCCTATCGGTATCTGTTCGCTGAGGTCGTTGACTATGCCGTCCTCCAGTGCTATGAGCATCGAGATGGGTTTGATTACCGAGCCTGGCTCATAGCCGAGCACGGCTCGGTTCATGCCCTCGATATATCCCGGTGCCGACGGATTTTTTTCGAGGTTGGATATTGCCTTGATGTCGCCTGTGGCCACCTCCATCAATACGGCGACGCCCCAGTCGGCGTTGACGTATGTAAGCAGGTTGTTCAGCTCGTTCTCCACGATGTCTTGCATCTTGATGTCGATGGTGGTGCGTATGTTGAGGCCGGGTATGGCCGGTTTGTCGGTCCAGTTGACGATACCTCTTGTGAGCGCAACCTTCTTGGCTATGCCGGGGGTGCCGAACAGCATGCTGTCAAGCGCTTTTTCAAGCCCTGAAATGCCGTGGATCTCCTTGCATTTCCGGGTGGCGCCGACACCGCCGATGCTTCGGCGCGCCATATCGCCGTAGGGGTTGACCCTACGCATTTTAGACTCTACCGACAGGCCGTTGCGGTTGCGGTTGGGAATTTTGAAGAACGGGAATGTGCGTAGCCGGCGGTAGTCGGCATACGATATGTTGTCAAGCAGACGATAGGCTCTCGGACGTTTGGATTTATCCTTGATGTTGTCGATAGGCTTGAGCAGATGGGCGCGCCATCCTTTGGCGTCGCGCACCGGGAAGTAGCGTGCCAGAGAGTCTGCTATGGTGTCGATCTGCTGTCGCAGCCGGTGCTCCATGAAGCGTTCGCTGCGGTAATCAATTCTGACGGTGTAGTATCGCAGGTTGGTGGCGAGGATGCTTCCGTCGGCAGCAAGTATATTGCCGCGTTCGGGGGCTATCGTGTCGCATCTCGACAGTTCGCGGTGAGCTTTTTCGTTCCATGCGTCGGCCGATACGACGGTGTTGTCGACCACGTGCCACACGATTCCGGCTGCGCACGCCAGCATTGCCGCCACGATCATCGCGTAGCGGCGGTTCATGTGTTTGCGGTTGGATCTCTTTTTTGGCTGGCTCATCGTGAGGGAAGTTTATATGGTGGGCGTTGTTGAACGTGCAGATTCAGTCCGAGCGAATCCACGAGCTGCTGCATCTCCGATTCGCGGGTGCGGCTCATGTAGACCGACCTGACGCGCATTCGTTCGGTCTTGACGATCTCAAGTTCGGTGTTGAGCCGCCTGATCTCTTCCATTTTTGTTTGACAGTGGTATTTGTTGGTTATAAAGACCATTATGACAGTGAATATGGCGAACACCTTAAGCCAGTGGCGTGCGAAGAAGTCGCTGGAGATCACCTGTCCGTAGATCAGGCGTCCGGCTATAGACCCTTTCTGCTTTAGTTTTGTGGATGATTTCTTTGACATGGCTTGCAGACGGGCGGTTAAAGTTTTACGGCGGTGCGCAGTTTGGCACTGCGTGAACGCGGATTGCGGTTGATCTCATCTTCGTCGGGCACCACGGGTTTCGACGTTATCTGTCGTAGCGGCGCTTCTGTGCGTCCGAAAAAGTCTTTGTCAATCCGTCCCTCGATGTTGCCGGTCTTCATGTAGTTTTTGACCATGCGGTCTTCAAGCGAATGGTAAGTGATTATGGCCAGACGTCCGCCCGGAGCCAGGAGGTTTGTCGCCTGATCGAGGAAGGAACTGAGCGCGTCGAGTTCGCCGTTGACGGCTATGCGCAAAGCCTGAAATACCTGTGCGAGTTCTTTCTTTTCGGCTTTGAGGCTTATCAGTGGCCTGACGACGGCGAGAAGCTGTTCGATGGTTGTGATTTCTTCGCGGCTTCTTGCTTTAACGATGGCTGCGGCTATGCGGCGTGACTGGCGCAGCTCGCCGTAGAGGCTGAATATGTTTGCAAGCGATTCTTCGGAGTTTTCGGCTATGAGGCGGCCTGCTGTCAGGTTTGACCGCTGGTTCATGCGCATGTCGAGCGGGCCGTCCCAGCGGAACGAAAATCCCCGTGCCGAGTCGTCGAAGTGGTGGAACGACACTCCCAGGTCGGCCAGAATGCCGTCCACGTGCTCCACGCCGTGGTAACGCATGAAGTTTCGCAGGAAGCGGAAGTTGGAATGTACGATTGTAAACCGTGGGTCGCGGAATGCTCTCTCCACGGCTTCGGAGTCCTGGTCGAATCCGTAGAGATGTCCTGTGGTGTCGAGCCGCTCCACAATGGCGCGGGAATGTCCGCCGCCACCGTAGGTAACGTCGATATAGATGCCTCCGGGACGTATCGCGAGGGCTTCGAGGGTCTGCGGCAACAAGGCCGGTATGTGATACACTTCTTCGGTCATATTTCCACCACTGAATTGGGGGTCGTAAAGTTAGGTATTTTTGACGTGAATTTACAATTTCAAACGCCAAATTTTTATGGATGTTAATAACTTGATGCGCTTCGTATTGATATTTGGCTGTTTATCAACGCTATAATTAACGATGGCGATATTTGCAAATGTAAATTTTCTGAGGATTGATAAAACATATCCGACGGTCATCGCAAAGCTGGCGTGGATGCTCTGCTGACGACCGTCGGACTTGTATTTGCGAGTTGCTGATATTGCTTTATTCCATCAGTTTGCGGTAGCGGCGTCGCGGTGGCTCTTTGCCTCCGTTCTGTGCGCGTTTGTAGTCCTCATAGTCGGAATATGATCCGGCGTAGAACACGACTTTGCCGTCGCCCTCAAAAGAGAGTATGTGAGTGCAGATGCGGTCGAGGAACCATCGGTCGTGGCTTACGACCACAGCGCAGCCTGCGAAGTCCTCCAGTCCCTCTTCAAGTGCCCGCAAGGTGTTGACGTCAATGTCGTTGGTCGGCTCGTCGAGCAGCAGCACATTGCCCTCTTCCTTCAGAGCCATCGCAAGGTGAAGGCGGTTGCGCTCTCCACCCGAGAGCACTCCGATCTTCTTTTCCTGATCGGCTCCGGAGAAGTTGAACTTCGACAGGTAGGCACGGGCGTTTACGTCGCGACCGCCCATGCGGAACGACTCGGTGCCCTGGGAGATGACTTCGTAGACGCTCTTCTCCGGCAACAGATCGTGGTGGGTCTGGTCGACATAGGCAATCTTGACGGTTTCGCCCACTTCGAAGCTTCCGGCGTCGGGTTTCTCCTGACCCATGATGAGGCGGAAAAGTGTGGTTTTGCCGGCTCCATTGGGTCCTATCACGCCGACAATGCCGGCGGGCGGGAGCATGAAGTCGAGATCCTTGAACAGCTGTTTCGAACCGAATGCTTTCGACAGTCCGGTGGCTTCGATCACTTTGTTGCCCAGGCGCGGGCCGTTGGGGATGAATATCTCCAGACGTTCCTCGCGTTCGCGCTGGTCTTCGTTGAGAAGTCGGTCGTAGCTCGACAGGCGCGCCTTGCCTTTGGCCTGACGCGCTTTCGGAGCCATGCGCACCCATTCAAGTTCGCGTTCGAGGGTCTTGCGGCGTTTCGAGGCCTGTTTTTCCTCCTGTGCCATGCGTTTGGTCTTCTGGTCGAGCCATGACGAGTAGTTGCCCTTCCATGGAATTCCTTCGCCACGGTCGAGCTCGAGTATCCAGCCTGCCACGTGGTCGAGGAAGTAGCGGTCGTGGGTGATGGCTATGACTGTGCCCTGATACTGTTGCAGGTGCTGTTCGAGCCAGTCGATCGACTCGGCGTCGAGATGGTTGGTCGGCTCGTCGAGCAGCAGCACGTCGGGCTGCTGGAGCAGCAGCCGGCAGAGTGCCACGCGGCGCCGTTCGCCTCCCGATAGGGTGGCCACAGGCTGGTCGTCGGGCGGGCACTGCAGGGCATCCATGGCGCGTTCGAGGCGTGAGTCGATGTTCCATGCGTCGGCAGCGTCGAGTGCATCCTGCAGCTCGGCCTGACGGGCTATCAGTGCTTCCATGCGGTCGGGGTCTTCGAGTACCTCGGGATCGGCGAAAGCCTCATTGACCTTGTCGAATTCGGCAAGGAGATCCATGGTGGGCTGTACGCCTTCGCGCACCACCTCGATGACGGTTTTCTGCGGGTCGAGCTGCGGATCCTGCTCAAGGTAGCCCACGGTGTAGCCCGGCGCCCACACCACTTCGCCCTGATAGCTTTTGTCGATGCCGGCTATGATTTTCAGAAGTGATGATTTGCCGGAGCCGTTGAGGCCTATGATGCCAATCTTGGCGCCGTAGAAAAACGACAGATATATGTTTTTAAGTACTTGTTTTTGCGGAGGATAGGTCTTGCTTAAGCCTACCATTGAGAAGATTACCTTTTTGTCGTCGGCCATATTTATTGTATATTGGTCAGAGTGTGGGTATTGATGGTTTTAGAGTTGAGCCGGATTTATCGCCGGCGGCTGGATGCATGTCTCACCGGATAGTCGCATCTGGTGCGACCTTCGGCTATATCCTTTAGCTTACGGCGTATCAGCTGCTTGCGTATAGGCGATATGTGGTCGATGTAAAGCTTGCCTTCGAGATGGTCGCATTCGTGCTGCACGATGCGCGCCAGAAAACCGTCGATGATCTCCTCGTGGGCATTCATTTCGGCGTCGAGCCAGCGCAGTCGTATGTGTTCGGTGCGTCCGACGTTTTCCGATAGTCCGGGTAGTGACAGGCATCCTTCGGATCGGTTGATGCGTTCGCCTTCAAGTATTTCTATTTCAGGGTTGATGAGTGTCATCTTGCGTCCGGCGCATTCCGGGAAGCTGTCGGCCACGGGTGAGGCGTCGATGACAACAAGTCTGATGCTTTTGCCGATCTGGGGCGCGGCGAGTCCGACGCCTTCGGAGGCGTACATTGTTGCATACATGTCGTCGATGAGTTTTGTAAGCTCTTCCGACGATTCCTTGACGGGCTCTGCTGTCTGTCGGAGCACCGGATGTCCGTAGAGGTATATAGGTAGTTTCATTGCTGTGTTGATAAAGCTATTGGATTGTGACTGGTGTCGGAACCGTATGGGGGGTCAGCGTTACTCTCTGGAGCTGTACTGGCGGCTTTCGAGATAGGAGTTGAGTATAAGCGCTGCGGCCATGCGGTCGGCGAGCGACTTGTCGCGGCGTTGCGTGCGGCTCATTCCCGAATCGATCATTGACCGGTGGGCTATTGCTGAGGTGAAGCGCTCGTCCCACATGACTATCTCCATCGCGGGGAGCGCCTTGCGCAGACGTGCTATGGCCGGACGGATAAAACGCATGGATTCCGACTCGTTGCCGCGAAGGTCGCGCGGAAGTCCGGCTACGATGAAGTCGACCTGCTCGCGGGCGCAGTAGCCGGCGACGAATGCAGGCAGTCCGGCGGTGTCGACTGTCTGGAGTGCTGTCGCAACGATGCGCAACGGGTCGGTTACCGCCACTCCGCAGCGGCGTCGGCCGAAGTCTATGCCTATGATTCTTCCCATTTTGCTGCAAAGTTACATAAAAAATCTCTCTTTTTTGTCTATATTTGCAGTCAGAATCAATCATAACTTCCACAGCAATATGAAAAAAGTATTTTTTGCGGTCGCAATGATCGCAGCAGCGGCTACGGCCGGCGCTTCAGAGGCGCCGCTGTGGCTGCGCAATCCGGCTATTTCGCCTGATGGCCGGACTATCGCGTTTACATATCGCGGTGATATATTCACCGTCGGTGCAGGCGGCGGCCAGGCTCGTCAGATCACGACCAATCCCGCATACGATACAGCTCCGGTGTGGAGTCCCGACGGAAAATCGATAGCTTTTGCGAGCGATCGCGACGGTTCGATGGATGTATTCATCGTACCGGCTACGGGAGGACAGCCAGTGAAGCTCACTACGCATTCTGCGGCTGAGACTCCTGTTGCTTTCCTCACTCCCGATACATTGCTGTTCAGCGCGGCGGTCATGCCGGCTCAGGCCGACATACAGTTTCCGTCGTCGCTTTTTCCGCAGACCTACAAGGTGAGTGTCAAGGGCGGGCGTCCGCAGATGTACACTTCGCTTGCCATGGAGCAGATTTCGGTCAATCCTGTGGATGGCAGTATACTCTATACCGATAAGAAGGGCTATGAGGATCCCCTGCGCAAGCATCACACATCGTCGATCACCCGCGATATATGGCTTGCCGACCACAACGGACGTGCGGGATTCAAAAAACTCACATCGTCGACCGGTGAGGATCGTAATGCTGTATGGACTCCCGACGGACGGTCGTACTATTTCCTGAGCGAGCGCGACGGCGGTTCGTTCAATGTTTACAAGGCCACTCCGGGCTCTTCGGAGGTGAAGCGCATCACCGACCATGCGAAGCATCCTGTACGTTCGCTGTCGGTGGCATCTGACGGTACGCTCTGCTACAGCTACGACGGCGAGCTGTGGACGGTCAAGGAGGGTGCTGCTCCCACGAAGGTAAAGGTGGCTATCGCTGCCGATTACAATGAGAAGCCGCTCGTGGCTCAGGTGCGTCGCAGCGGCGCTACCGATCTGGCAGTGTCGCCTTCGGGCAAGGAGGTGGCGTTCATCCTCCATGGCGACGTGTATGTGACGTCGATCGAATATGCCACTACCCGGCGCGTTACCGACACTCCGCAGCAGGAACGCGATCTGAGTTTCAGCGCCGACGGCCGCAGTATAGTGTATTCGGCCGAGCGCGGCGACACATGGGGCATATATCGAAGCTCGATAAAACGTCCCGAAGAGAAGCTGTTCACCTATGCCACCGAGATCGAGGAGGAGCCGCTTGTGGCCGACGGCCGCACTTCGTTCCAGCCGGCATATTCGCCCGACGGCAAGGAGGTGGCGTTCCTGCGCGACCGCACGGAGCTGTGTGTTATCAATCTCGCCGACAAGAAAATCCGCACGGTGCTTGACGGGAAATACAATTACTCGTATTCCGACGGCGACGTCACTTACAGATGGAGTCCCGACAGCCGCTGGTTTCTGGTCGACTACATAGGCCATGGCGGCTGGAACAACAAGGATGTGGCTCTGGTCAAGGCCGACGGATCCGGCGAGGTTACAAATCTTACGGAGAGCGGATATACCGACGGCAATGCAAAGTGGGTGCTTGGAGGCAAGGCCATGATATGGGAGAGCGACCGCGCGGGCTATCGCAGCCACGGCAGCTGGGGTTCGGAAAGCGACACCTATATAATGTTCTTCGATCCTGAAGCCTGGGATCGCTTCCGTCTTTCGAAAGAGGAGCTCGCTCTGCTTGAGGAAGCTGAAAAAGACTCAAAGGATAAGGCTGACGACTCGGTCAAGAGCGACAAGAAAGATAAGAAAGGCAAGAAGGATGCAGATAAAAACAGCGAGAAAGCTGATAAGGTCGAAGCTCTTAAGTTTGATCTTGACGGACGCCGCGACCGCGTGGCGCGTCTGACCGGCAACTCTTCGCGCATGGGCGACGCCCATCTCTCTAAAAAAGGCGACAAGCTGTATTATTGCGCCGCTTTTGAGGATGGATACGACCTCTGGGAGCGTGATCTCAAGGAGGGTACGGTGCGCAAGCTTGCCAAGGGTGTAGGCGGATTCATGAATCCCGGCAAGGATGAAAACAAGGTGTATGTGGTTCGCCGCGGCAGTCTGACCGAGGTGAATCTCAGCGACGGCAAGACCAAGGATATCGCTTTCGAGGCCGACTTCAACTATCGTCCGGCTATGGAACGTCAGTATATATTCAATCACGCATGGCGTCAGGTCAACGACAAGTTCTATGATCCGAAAATCCATGGTGTGGACTGGAAAGGATACCATGAAGCCTACGGCCGCTTCCTTGACCATATCGACAACAACTACGATTTTGCGCAGATGCTGTCGGAGATGCTCGGCGAACTGAACGGATCGCATACAGGCGCACGTTATTATGCCTACGGTTCGGCACAGCCCACGGCTTCGCTCGGAGCGTTCTTCGATGAGGATTACAAGGGCGACGGACTGAAGGTGACTGAAGTAATAGCCCGCGGTCCGCTTGCGACGTCGGGCAACAAGGTGCGTCCGGGTGTAGTCATCGAGAGTATCGACGGCCATAAGATAGCTGCCGGCACCGACTATTATCCTCTTCTTGCCGGAAAGGCGGGCAAGAAAGTGACTCTCGGTGTGGTGACTCCCGAGGGACGACGTGAGGAGCAGGTGGTGAAGCCTATAGGCTCCGGTCAGCTCAATGACCTGCTCTACAACCGGTGGGTGGAGCGCAACCGTCAGGCTACGGCACGGATTTCGGGCGGCCGGATCGGTTATATCCACGTAAAAGGGATGGACAGCCCCAGTTTCCGCACTGTCTACTCTGATCTGCTCGGACGTTATCGCGACTGTGACGCCGTGGTGATCGACACGCGTCACAATGGCGGCGGATGGCTTCACGACGATCTGGCCACGCTCCTCAGCGGCAAGCAGTATGCCGAGTTTGCTCCGCGCGGGCAGTATATCGGTTCGGATCCGTTCAACAAGTGGCTGAAGCCTTCGTGTGTGCTCGTGTGCGAGGACAACTATTCCAACGCCCATGGCTTCCCATGGGTCTACAAGACTCTCGGCATCGGAAAGCTTGTCGGAGCGCCTGTTCCCGGTACGATGACGGCTGTGTGGTGGGAGTCGCAGATTGATCCGACGATCGTGTTCGGCATTCCGCAGGTGGGCTGCAAGGATATGCAGGGCCGCTATCTCGAAAATCTCGATCTCAACCCTGATATATTGATATACAACACTCCAGAGCAACAGCTCAGCGGTGACGACCGGCAGCTTGAGGCTGCGGTGAAGTCGCTGATGTGATCGGGAATATAATCAAAGTTGATTCAGGATATTGTGCCGATAAAGGTACAATATCCTGATTTTTTATGATTGATTTTGACATCACATTATGTGGTCATACTGTGGAAAGTCAATGGGTTATGCGGGATGAATATGCATTGGTTGTGTTTGTTAACAAATATTAACGGGGGGGGGGTAATTTTTAGGTATATTATCATTACCTTTGCCTTGCCAAAGGTATATGCGTACTGATGGCAGGAAAATTTATGGATGGGAATATGGAAAGCACCGGCAGTATGCATGAGTTACATTAGCGAATACGGTAGGCCGATCATGTAAAAGAGGTCGCCGATACGTCGTAACCATATCCTGAATCAAATCTAAATCATTATCATAAGTGTTTATTAGTCAAATCAAACAGATAGCATAAATGAAAATACTTTTGAAAAGCAGCCTGCTGGCACTGGCCATGCTCTTTGCCGGATCGTCGGAGATCCAGGCGAGAGATCTGGCATTAAAGACCAACATACTCTATGATGCTGCCTTGACGGTGAATCTGGGTGGCGAGGTGGCTTTGGCCCCGAAATGGTCGTTTGATCTGTCGGGTAACCTTAACGCATGGACTGTCAACTCCCATAAATGGAAGCACTGGATGGTGCAGCCAGAGCTGCGCTACTGGTTCTGTCAGGAGCTTCAGAGACATTTCGTCGCCGCCCACGCGCTTGGAGGCCAGTACAACGTGGGTAATGTCGACCTTGATTTCAAGATGCTCGGCACCGATTTCCGCAACCTCAAGGATCGTCGCTATCAGGGATGGTATGGAGGTTTTGGCGTGGCCTACGGCTATTCGTGGATACTCGGCCGCCACTGGAATCTTGAGGCGGAGCTGGGTATTGGATGGATCTACACTAAATATGACGTGTATCCGTGCGCCAAGTGCGGGACGAGGCTTGCCAAGGATCGCAGCCACAACTATTTCGGCCCGACCAAGGTGGCTTTGAATCTCGTACATGTATTCTAACCCTCCCAACCGACTACGATGATGAAAAAAATACTGATCTCTATGATTCTGGGTGCGGGCGCTGTGTCGGCGTTCGCATCGGTGCAGGCGGCGTCAGGCACGATGCTTAAGAACGTCGGCGTTGAACGCACCGAAAACACACTGTATCTCAACGGCGAGGTGCCACTGGGTCGCGTCGACGGCTCAAACCGTGAAGTGTGGGTGACTCCCGTGCTTCGCAACGGCAACGACTCGATAGAGCTGGGCACGACGGTGATCGCCGGTCGCAACCGTTATTATCAGGCTTTGCGCCACGATCTCGAAAAGCGCGAGGGAGTAGCTCTGGTGCGTTCGGGTGCCAATATGAAGTCATTGCCTCTGGCTGTCCAGGTTCCATATCAGAAATGGATGGGCGGCGCGGAGATGCATGTACGTTACGAAACCAAGGGATGCTGCTCCGACGATCTGGGCCGTGAGATAGTGCCGCTCGGACGTCTTGATCTTGAACCGAAGAAGTTCGAGCCGGTGTTTAACTGGATCGCTCCTACGGCTGAGGCTGTGAAGATACGCGAGCTCAAGGGTCAGGCGTTTATCGATTTCCCGGTCAACAAGACAGTGATATATCCCGACTATCGCGGCAACCAGGGCGAACTCGCCAAGATACGCGCCACGATCGACACTGTGATCAACGACAAGGATGTGGAGATCACGGCTCTTTCGATCAAGGGCTTCGCATCGCCCGAAGGACCGTGGAACAACAACGTGCGTCTGGCCAAAGGACGTACGGCGGCGCTTAAGAGCTACGTGGAAACGCTCTACCACTTCTCGCCCGACTTCATTCAGACCTCGTATGATCCCGAGGACTGGGGCGGTCTGCGAGCCTATATGGTTAAGAGCAACATGGCTGACAAGCAGGCCATCATAGCCCTTATCGACAGCGATATGGAACCTGATGCCAAGAACAGCAAACTGCAGCGCGACTTCCCCGACGCCTACCGATTCCTGCTGGCCAACGTGTATCCGGCGCTGCGTCATTCGGACTACCGCATCGAGTATCGCGTGCGCGCTTTCAGCGACGTCAACGAGATCATAGCGTTGTCGCGCACCCGTCCGCAGAATCTGTCGCTGCAGGAATTCTTTGTGGCAGCGCGCTCGCTAGAACCCGGCTCGGACGACTACAACGAACTGTTCGAAACCGCAGTGCGCATGTTCCCTGAATCGGAAGTAGCCAACCTCAATGCCGCCAATGCGGCTATGATGCGCGGTGACATGGTGGGCGCCAAGCGTTATCTCGACTGTGCGGGAGAGGGTGCCGAGGCCACATATGCCCGCGGAGTGTATCACGCTCTCGAGGGCGACTATGATGCCGCCAACCGCTACTTCCAGCGTGCTGCCCGCATGAAGGTGGCCGACGCTCCGGCTGCTTTGGAGCAGCTTAAGGAGGTGGCTGAATAAAACTGCAGGAACGATCCGTCAGGATTACCAGGATAATGTCCCTGTTTCCTGTGGTGGCGTTTCATTAAAGCCGGCCTGCAGCCGGCCGGAACGCCACCGGGGAAACTCAGGCAAAGATATAGATCAACCATAGAAAAAACTCAAGCAAATATGAAATTATACCACACACTTATCGGTCTTTGCACGGCTGCCATGGTGGCTTCGTGCAGCGACGACACTCCGGGCGTGAATCCCGGCAATACCGAGATGCCTGCCGACAGCTATGCATGGTTTGGCATGGGAGTGAAACTTCCTTCCGACGCTGACTCGCGTTCGGCAACGACCGACAATGGTTCGACCGGCGGCACAGAGATAGGCCGCACGGAAGAAAACCGCATCCATCGCGCGCTGATAGTGTTTGCCGACAAAGACAACGGCTTCATCGCATACGCCACTGCATCGCAGGGCGGCATATCGGCAGGTACAGGCTCTACGACGTCGACATCGGGCACCGGTTCGATCACGACAAACCCCGACGGTGTCAGCGCCGGTATACTCGCTTCTGTATCGGCCTCGCATATCAACGCGTATTACTCGAAGAAAGCTGATCCGACCACAGGAATACTCATGGACAACATGGTCAACGTCTATGTGTATGCCAACTATCCCCAGGATCTGCTCGATTCGTTCAAGGCTATGGGCGATGACGCCGTGGGTCGCTCGGACTGGACCGACTTCTACTGTGAGGTGTCGGAGCGCTCGTCGGATCATGGCAGCCTCACCGAAGACGATAATAAAAACACATCTGTGCTTGATGTCGTATCCGGTCTGCCTATGAGCAATGCCGCAATAACAACGGCCTACATACCCAAGAGCATCCACGACTGGCTTCCTTTCACAGACGAGGATCACCCCTTCAAGATGTCGGAGGCCAACACCGAAGGCGACAAGATCGACAACTCCTTCTCGTCGGTCAATATGACCGGCGGCCCGGTACAGCTTCAGCGCTCTGTGGCACGTTTCGACTTCAAGGATGGCTCGCGCAATAATTTCACGTATCATGTAGGTGTCTACGGTCAGGGGGGCAACACTCTCGACGTGCAGCTCATACGCATGAATCTCGTGAACATGAGCAAGCATTTCTACTATCTGCAGCGTGTCAGCAACAACGGCCACGCTTCGGGCGAGGGCTTCAAGCTCTGCGGCCGTGATCTGCCGGGCAACTATATCGTCGATTATGCGGCCGATCTCAAGTGCGTGCATCAGGATGGCGGCGAAGTGATGACCGGTATCGGCGACAAGGGCAACGGATATTCGAAATACTACAACTTCTGCTTCGGATCGGGCGACAACAGTGAAGACTGGAAGATAGATCTGGCTGCCCGTGACCAGTGGTATCGCGATACTCCGTCGGAGGTCGTGAGTCAGGGATCCAATATGAGTGACGCCACCGGCGAGTACAAGATATGGCGCTATGTGACCGAAAACGCCATACCCGGCATAAACCAGCAAAAGGTGTCGTTGTCTACCGGAATCGTATTCAAGGGCATGCTGCGCAATACACCCAATACCCCGGCCAATCTCCGCGACGCGATCAATGAGAACTACTATGTCGACGCCGCAGGCAACAAAGTGGATCGCGACGCTCCGGGAGCCACGCTCGACCATCCGATATTGTATCTGTTTGACAATGTGCTTTACGTCAAGTTTACGGCAGTGATCGCCGCAGCGCAGGGCACAGCTCCCGGCGACGTGCTCAACAACGCCGTGCTCCGTCCCAACACCGACAAGGGTTATGCCCGTTCGGTGGCTGACTACTATACTGCATGGCAGACAGCCGGCGGAGGCCAGGAGTCGGGCGAGCAGGGTTATGCCCAGTTCATGGAATTCAAAAAGGCCGCTGTCGACGCCGGTATCACCATCTACCAGTGGGCCACCGACGAATATCTCGGTCAGGGACAGACAACTCCCCACAAGGGCTACTTCTGCTACTATTACTACTGGAACCGCCACAACGACAACAATATCCCCGGCGTGATGGGTCCGATGGAGTTTGCCGTGGTGCGCAACAATGTCTACAAGATCTCTGTTGACCGCATACGCCGCATCGGACATCCACGCCGCACGGAGAACGATCCCGATCCGCAGAATCCCGAAACTCCCGACGAGGAGAGCGACGTGTATCTCGACGTGCAGGTGACCACTCTCCCCTGGGTTGTGCGCCGCAATTCGATAGAATTCTAACAACCATTATCAGAAACTTGCAATGAAAATCACAGATACAATACGTCGTATATGGAACGGTGTGGCTGTTTCTGCCGCCATCGCCGCTCCGGCGGCAATGGTCACGTCGTGTGACAGCGCCATCTACGACGACCTCGAACCGTGTCGCGTGGGTGCCGAGCTGAGGTTTGTTTTCGACTACAACATGGAGTTTGCCAACGCATTTCCCTCGCAGGTCGACTGCCTTACGCTCTATATCTACGACGGCAACGGCAATTATGTGGCCACGCGCACTGAAACCTCCGAAGTGCTTGCCGACGAGAACTGGCGCATGGTGATAGACCTGCCTGCCGGCGACTATCATCTGATAGCCTACGGCGGCACAGCCTGCGAGGAGGCGGCCTATACGACCGCCACACCTCAGGCCGGACACCACTACACGGCCATGGGTCATGAGATGAAGGCGGAGCGTGTGGGCACGCACCTCCACGATCTATACTACGGATCTCTCGACATGACTGTCAGCGATAAGGACAACGAGTACACTCTGGCTACGCTGCCGATGATGCGCGACACCAACACCCTGCGCATACTGCTGCAGCAGCTCAACGGCGATCCGCTCGACGACAATGACTTCGTGTGGGAGATCACCGACGACAATACCCGTCATGCCCACGACAACAGTGTGGTGCCAGCCGGCGGGGTGACATACGCTCCCTGGACCACCGGAACTGTCGCCACCGGCATAGACGAAGCAGGCAACGAGGCTGTGCTCGCCTACAGCGAGATGTCGACCGGACGCTTTGTCACCGGCAACAGCCCGCGCCTGAAAGTGAAGAAGGCCGACGACGGCAGCGAGATCATCAACATACCGCTGGTCAACTATCTGCTGCTCTACAAGAGCGAGAAGTTCAACAAAATGTCGGATCAGGAGTATCTCGACCGCGAGCATCACTGGAACATGATCTTCTTCCTCGACGCCAACAAACACTGGGTGAATACCCAGGTGGTGATCAACGACTGGGTTGTACGGATCAATAACGCTGACCTATGATTTTTGACAGGACAATATCAACTAACCCGGCACGTCGATACGGACTTGCTGCGATGGCGGCTGTGGCTCTCGGATTGGGAGTCATGGCGACGGCATGCTCGTCGGGCGACGAACCCGGACGTCCGGCCGACGATGAGTCGACTGTCACGCTCAAGCTCAATATAGCGGCAGTCGATCCGGTGGCCGGAGAGGGTTCGCGCGCTACAGAATTCGAGCAAGAGGCGTCGATACGCGAGATGATACGCACCCTGCGCATCATCATAGTGCACGACGATCCGGCCGACGCGTCGCGTAAGAAGGTTGAATTCAATCAGTTCTGGGATCTGGCCGGAGAGGCCGGCGCCGACGACAAGACACAGATCGCGGCTACGGCCAGCAAGGAGATCAATGTCTATGCCGGAGCGGGCGACGGCGACTCGGATCTGAAAGACATATACGTCATAGCCAACGAGCACGGCCTTTATTCGGGATATTCACGCGATGCCGCCTCGACTGCCGACCGTGTGCTCGGCTCGATAGATCTCTCCAACGCCGTGTATGGCAGCGGAGCGTACCTCTCCGGCGATGATCTGGAGCGTCTTGAACAGCTGACATTCGACTTCAATCATGCAGCCGACGTCAAGGGTCTGATACCGATGTCCGAACACCATCAGGTGACGGTGCGTCATCCGAGGATCGACGAGCAGGGCAATCTTGTGGACCGCGATCAGAGCGTGAACATCTTCCTGACGCGTGCGCTTGTGAAAGTGACGGTAAAGGTGACCAACAAGACGTCGCGTCCTCTCGAGTTAACCGGCTACAGGCTGACCAATATGTCGCCGAAGAGCTATCTGTTTCCTTTTGAAACGGTCTACAGCCCGGCCAAGGAGCTTTGCCAGAGCGAGGCGGCTGTAGCGCCGCGCGAGATAACCGCTTACAGCATACCTTCGCAGACGCCCGGCACGTTTGAGCGCAAATTCAGCGTCCTCTCCCCGAGCGCAACACCGGCCGACCGTCAGGATCCCTACGCCATGGATCCGATAGCAGCCGGCGATAGCCGCACTCTTCCGGCGGTCTACATGCCCGAGAGCAAGGCCGGCGCAGGCTTCGCCGTCAACCTGTCGCTCTTCGGAGCCTATCAGGTGTCTGACAAGACGCTCGACGGACTGTCGGGATCTCTTCCGCGCAACACTCATCTCTATATCGAGGCCACGGTGAGCGATATGGAGGTGAAATATGAGGTTTGGGTGCATCCCTATCGTGAAGTGGAGCTGAAGCCCGGCTTCGGACTTCCAAAGAAATGAATTCTTAATTTGAAACATGATGAAACGCAGTATATATTATCTGATAGGTCTGCTGGCGGGTATGGCGCTGTGGAGCTGCTCGGACGACGCTCTCTATGATAAGGACGACGGTTTTGACGGCGACTGCACCATATCGGCATCACTGACTTTTCAGGCCGAGGACGTGGATCTGGGGTCGCGTTCGGCCGGCGACCTCATACAGAACATACAGACGCTCCATGTGCTCGTCTACGACACGCAGGGCGCTCTTGTAAAGTGCTACAGTCACGATGAGCTGAATGACTTCGTCAACACTGACAATCAGGATAACCGTGACGACCAGTCGCTCGGCGATGACAAGGCCGGGCGGGCTACGTTCAGCCTCACTCTGCCTCGCGGACGCTATCATATCTATGCAGTGGCCAATGTGCCCGATCTGCATACGCGGTCGAAGGACATAGCTACCCGCGACAAACTGAAAGCTATACGCTTCGCATGGGATGGCAAACGGGTGGCCAACAACAGCCAGATGTTCGGAGTGTTCAGCACGAGCGGTTCGCCGAGCGCCACTGACGAAAACCCGATAGTGCTCAACAAAGCCAATCTGACCGTCAAAAGCTGGCTCAAAAGGCTTGCCTCAAAGGTGACAGTGGCTTTCGACGGTTCGGATCTTTACGACAATATCGAGATCTACATTAAGGATATCCGAATAAAGGATATACCCAAGAACTGCACGTTGGGTCTGCCGAATACTCCGGGCGACGCCGGCGACAGCAACGGAATGAAACGTTATGAAACCGAGAACGGAGTGATAGCCGACGGCGAGGTAAGAATAGTCAACGAAGATCTACCCGAGGATGATAACAGTCTGTATCCTGCTCAGTTTTATCATGTATGTAACAATAAGCACCGTTACGGCGGCAAGGGCGACGAGGGCAGCGATCAGTCGATTCTTGACAAAACGCATGCCCACACAGCCGAATCGCTCTATTTCTTCGAAAACATGCAGGGAAAGGGCAAGGAGAAGTATCAGTCGATCGACGGTGAGAAAATATGGTATCCTGAACCGGTGGAGGGCGATCTCCAGTCGGGATGGAAGGATCATAAGCCTTATGGCACATACGTGGAGGTGAGCGGTATATATCGCAACCGCACCACCACTACTGTCGGGAAAATCGTCTACAGATTTATGCTCGGTCAGGACATCGACACCGACTACGACGCACGTCGCAACACTCACTACAAGCTGACGCTTGCATTCCACGGCAACGGCAACGAGGCCGACTGGCATATTGACTTTGACGAGGATCCGGGCATCTACGTGGTTTCGCCGCAGTATATATCGTATCTCTACAACAAGGAGATGCAGATGGACGTGAAGGTGGTGGGCGACATTGATCCCGAATATGGTCTGAAGGCTGAGATACTTCAGGAAACATCGTGGAAGCCGTGGGGCAACGGTTCGGAAGACTTCCCCACGCCGTCGACAGATTTCTATTCACAGATTCCGGTGTTTAATGATGGTCCATGGAACGCGTTTCTCTCGTTGAGGCAATCGGTCGACACGAAAGTGGAGGATCCGGCGTATAACGACCAGCCTTCGTATTCAGTGCCATGCGACACCAAGTATAACCAGGATTATTGGAAGGATAAAAAGCGTGGAACACGTACATATTATCCCGACGGCAAACCTGACGATTATGGCACTGATCCCGATTATAAGTATTCAGTGCAGCAGGGTGAAGGCTCCAGTCTGTTCAGCATACATCTCTTTACGAGAGCCAAGGAACTGGTGACGAAAACAGGTTTTTCGGGCAATAATCCCTACTATTCATATCCACGCCACGGCAAAATCAGATTTTCGGCCAAGCTCAAAGACGGAACGCAGCTGTCCAAAGAGGTGGATATAATTCAGGTGAGGCGTGTGGTGAATCCAAAGGGTGTGTGGCGCAGCCATAATAATCAAGAGGATTTTCATGTGACGCTGATGCGTTTGCCACAAGAAGATGCAACAAATTTCGTACCGTTCACGTCTGAAGGACCATGGTATGCCGAAGTGATAAAAGGCGATGCTTTTTTCGAACTTGAAACTACGCCGATCGGACGTGATGATGGAGCTACGGAGAGGGGCAAACGAATCGAGGGCGACTCGGAGCACTTGATCGACTTCAAGATCAAGTTCAAAGGCACGTATGCATCAAATGAGGTGCATTGCGGGCTGGTGAAGGTGCGCTATCACAACTACACATGCGAGCATGTGATCATGGTGCGTCAGGGCTATGCCCCGATCACTATGGACGGCGGAGCGCGCAGTGACGACAACCCGGCATGGGGGTCGTTTAATGTGTATTCGTTGACCGGAGGATATAAGAAGGGGGAGTATACGGCCGATTTTGTTGAGTCGCCGCTCTTTGAAGGTTCGTACTTCAGATGGAACAATGTCAATGCTATCCTTGCTTCCAACAACGATCGAGTGGGTTTCGGACAAGATGGAACAAACGCCTCGTTTGATATAATATCCAGGGGAGGGAAACGAGAAACTAAGCTTTGGCAGGAGCTTGCCGGAGGGGATGACGACTGGGGAATCAATAATGCCGGAGCGCGGGTGGCTCGCTATGAGGACTTCGAAAAGCTGCTATCTACTACGGGCAGCAATATTGAGAAAGCCTATGGGGTGCTGTATGGCGACGGAGCCACCGAAACTGCTACCGCTGTTGCCGATGCGCTTGGCTATGACGACGCAACGGGCGGCGCATCGATAAAAGGTATGCGCGGATGCTTTGTGTTCCACAGCGACACCGGCAACAATATCTTTTTCCCTATAGGCAAGTCGGGTCACGGCCGACGCAAGTCGGGTCGTGGAAAGACCGATGCTGTCGGGGATGAAGGCAGTGGTGAGGCCAATATGGATGGCGTGTTGCGATATGCCCAGCGCCATGCAGTGTTCAAAGAACGGAAGGAATATACGCTTGCTTTAGGAAAAGATTATAATGGCGGAGTAGAGTATATGCCTATGTTTTATGATCTTTTCAAGCGTTACGGTGCTGTCTACTGGCTTGAACGGCCGGGTGGCCCCGGAGCTGTTTCCGGTGATCGGACCCAAGGCCATACAGCATGGGATATCAACTACTTCACGATGAGCTTCGAGGGTTTTGAAAACGGTGCTATTGGAGCGCTAAACGGTATTAAAGCCTTCGACCAAAGCGACGCTTGCCTGATGAGGGTGGTTTATACGAAATAGAATACTTCTTTAATGGCATTATAATTCGGCGGGCGCGGGATGCTTAGGCTTCCGGCGCCCGCTTCTATTGCGTTAGTCCTGTCGGCATCGGATGCGGTGTCAAAAGGGAGTGAGCATGCTTTTTGCGTGACGTTTTACATACGTTTTGCGATGCGTCTTGCGAAAAAAAGCGGGCAGGGGGTTGCATGGACGAAAAAAAAGCGGTAATTTTGCCGAGGAAAAGCACACACTTACAAGCCTGCACTCCCGGAGGGGAGTGTTCCGCCAAGCAAATCGGGGCTGACCGGTTTTGACAGCGTGTAGAGGTGGTATGTAAGCATGCAGAGCAATGATGACTACGCTCTATAATCTGGGACATCGCAAGTTTTAAATGGCGAAAACAACTACGCTCTTGCTGCCTGATTGAAGTACAGTAGATCGGCTTAATCCCGGCAACAGTTGCCGGGACAAGACATCGCCCGATTGTCGTCGTCCCGAGACTAATCGACAAGGCGGTGCAGTTAAATCGGGAATAGGATCGCAAGAGCCTCGCGCGCGGTCTGAAACAACAGAGGCTAAGGGTGCGGTTGGCTGTCGCTTGCCTGCCACGCCACAAAAACCAACAAGCGAATAAGCATGTAGAAAGCATATTAGTTCCACGTTTGGACGAGGGTTCGAATCCCTCCAGCTCCACTTGACGGGTCGGACAGGTTGCTGCAATCAGGTTGCAGCGAGCTAAAGGTTCCGGCCAACAAAAGTCCAAACAAGACTAAACCGCAGAATATCAATGTATTCTGCGGTTTTTTAGTGCCTAAAAATGACGACTCAGGACCGTCATCGGACAGAAAAAAGACCGCTACGGACAGCCATTCGTTACCAACTCGTTACCACTTTTTTTAAAATCCAAAATGGTAACGGTTGGGTAACGATTAGTGCTGCATAAAACATAGTATCAATGGGCTACGAAAACCTAACTCGGACGTAAGTCGGAAAAACGCGGTCAAAAATCGGACAAGGGAATGAGTATTTCCAACTTCCATATTTACCACTATTCTGATTGTCCCGAACAACGATTATTCCATCATTAAAAACGAGGTGTTCGATACCGATTTTGTCGATGTCCGATATAAGTCTGACATTGGCCAGAATTGGTCTAAGCAAAATAAAAGTTAAACTCGTTATCATTCCAGACCACGGCAAAACCGGGTCTATGATAACCACCAAATCCTCGTTAAATGAAAAAGAACACATTCAAAGTTCTATTTTATATTCGCGGGAATCGTATCAATAAAGACGGTAATGTGTCCGTCATGATACGAATAACTGTGGACGGAGAAATGGAGCAGCTAAATTCCAAATTGGTTGTAAACCCTGAAATTTGGGATGCAAAAACAGGCCGGGCTATTGGCCGCTCGGCAAAGGTTCTCGAACTTAATAATCGCGAAATTCCTCAATATTCATCTCAATCTCTCAATAGCTATGATTGTTTTGTTGCGGGCACAGATTAGTCCGGGAGACATGGCCTGTTGAGTCAACATCGTAAGGTGTTCCTCCAATTCGGCTACGAGTTCCGGATAATGGCGACACAATTTGAAGGCAAGATATATGCTGAATGCCCTTATTGCATACGGTTCACATTCGGAGTTAATCTTTGAAAGACAGAAGTCGAGCAAGTCGGTACGAATATCGTCCGGTTCATACTCCATATCCCGGAGCAATTGCAACAGTATCCGTTTCTTGGCGACATCCGTTGCCTCGATGAGAATATCCGTCAGCTCATCTCGGCGCGCTACAATCCAGTCCCGATGCGAGGAGTCGAAATGAGTCAAAACCCACAAGGCATTGACGCTGACAGTGCGGTCAGCGGATAGAACCAAGTGCCAAAGTATCTCGCGGCTTTCCTCATTCGCGACACAGAAAGTCACAATCCGTCTTATGTCTGGCAGGTTGATCCGTTGTGAGAGTATTGGCACAATATCCATACAAAAGTGATTCAGCCTTTGATTTTCCACTCCTCTGCCGGAGATTCCCTTTCCGCATAGCTGCCACAAAGCATATCCTTCAGCAGACCGACCGAATGGTCAAGCTCATAAATATATCTAAGAGAGACGATTCTTGCTTCATCTTCCGAATGCTCTCCGCCACAAAGAAATTGCCACATACCGTCATCCTCGTCATGCGAAACGTAAAGCACTGGTGCGCCATCGTCTGTCACATGGCAACATGTGATTACTGCTGTGTCGGGAGCATCTGTGAAGGGTGTCAGTTTATTTTCTTCCATTAGTTTTCGGATATTTCATTTTATCTTGATCGGGGCCTTGCGAAGCACGATGTATTCCGACGGATTGCGGCTGTCAAGCCGGGCGATGGAATCGTTCTGGATATAGACCGTGGCGATATTCGGGAGAATCCTGCGGAGGGCCTCCTCGACTGACATGTCGTCGCAGGCCATTTCCGTCATCACTCCGTCGCCAAGGATGATTGAATCCCCCTTGACGGTATATGTACCGGAAATTGAGTTGCAGTTTGTGCGAATAAAATATGTGTCGTCTTCAAAAACGATATACTGATGTACGCTTGAAAGCCTTTCATCTGGACGCACGCGAACATAGTCGGAATCACTGAATACGATGCTCTCCAGATACCACTGACCGCGCACGTCCACATTAGCAATGTTCTCGTGCTGCTGATTGTCGGCAGTCTCTTTATTTTCCTTGTTGACTCCGCATGAGGCGGTGAGTATTGTCAGCGCCGAGGCTACCGACAGAATTATTTTTCTTGTCATTGATTTATTTTTTCGTTTATTTCATTGACCATTTCGGGTGCATCCTTACAACCGAGCATATATTTCTTGCCGTTTTTAAGCGTGACGAGAAAGCAGTCGGAGGCTTTGCCGTAATAGGCGAAATACTTGCCAAGGCTTTTCTCCGAGAACCAGCCATACCATCCGAACCATCCGCCGCTGCCGCAGATTCGTTTTGCACCCATAGTAGGAGCGCACAGCTTGGCATCCGCAATCTCTGTCAATGGAATTGATTTGATTTTCAGGGACCTGTTGATGTTCAAGCTTTCATTATCCAGCGAAATGGATAATGGCATATAGCATAAAGCTGACAGGAACAAGACCGCGACAGCAACTCCCCATAACCATACTGCAATATCATTATCAGCTATTTTTAAGCAGCAAATGAATATGCCGCAAATAAAAGCAGTTGTCAGCAATGTTATAATCCAGCAATAAGAGCTGAGTTCCACCCGCTGTTTGACTGTCGTTCGTTTCATATTCAGTCAATTTTTCTTCCAAAATAGTAAGTATTCCAAGTATCCTTGGCATAGCCGTCACGGAGTACCTTGAAACTGTCAGGGGAAGCCCCTTCAATCTTAACTGCGTCGAAATACACGTTCCAAGTGTCCTTGGCGTAGCCAAAGCCCAATACCTTGAATGAGTTGCTTGACGCCCCGTCCATTTTTGCACCACAATAATAGACACTCCATGTATCCTTGGCATAACCGTCGCGCAGTATGGAGAAACTCGAAGCCGAAGCGCCCTTGATTTCCCTGCCGTCAAAAAAGACCTTGTTTTCGCTGACGAAGTATGGCGAACGATAATGTCGGCCTCTATGCTCATAACCGGGTCTGTCTTCGTGATGGCTGTCGCACCGTCGCTGAGCTGATGCGACTGAAGCCGACAGACTTACGACCATAGCTAATATAAAAAGTATCTTTCTCATTGCAGTTTCCTTTTTTAGACTATTCAGACAAGCGAAAGTTAATTCTCCTACTCTGACACAACCGGCAGACCAACTTCCTTCCACTCGGTGATACCACCTTTATGCTCGACGACGCACCGGAGTTTCATCATTATACTTTATGGGCGGTGATAATGGTATTGCTGTTTGCGTTGACTGTAATCCTTACATGACCTGCGGTAACATACCAGTTCTTTCCTTTACGCTCAAATGTGGCAAAATCTTCAAGAATGAAACATCTGCAAAAATCTACAACATCCAAAGATTCCGGCAAGTTGAGATTTCTCCTGATACGTTCAACACCTAACGGAGTTGTATGCAAGTCTGTTATACTGAACGGATATTCTGCTGTCGGACACATAATCAATCCCAGTCATTAAGGTTGGCGATGTCATCGCGAAGCGCTTTGCCTTCAGCAAAGAACTCGTCAACCGATGATTCATCGAATAATTCGGGGAGATCGCCGGTGTTGATGTGGTAGTCGCAATCGATCATCATATCATGAACGGGATTTTCACCATAGTCTTCAAACTCTTATTCCATAGATAATCAACAAAATTATGTGATCAAGTGGCGTATGGCAGACCACGGATGTATGAATACCATTCGTGGGCCGACATATTTCATCACTGCCCGGATTTTATCACGATAAGCCGGGGAATAACAGTGAATCTCGCATTTACGGCAACTTGACTTGCCGTCACCTTTGGGGCAATGGTCAAGACGCTTATAAGCATAGTTCAAGAGGTCAAGGCAGTCATCACATAGAATTTTATCATTGTGAGCATGATGCTTTTGGCAATAGATGGCAATCATCTGTCTGACCACCAGTTTCTCCCGTTCTATTCGACTCATAAATTATTTCAGTCCGGAAACCTCGTTATTGACTACTTTTGCCGGTTTGAACGCCGGAATATTGTGAGCCGGGATAACGAGTGTGGTGTTCTTGCTGATGTTGCGCGCAGTCTTCTCGGCACGGGTCTTGATGATAAAAGAACCGAAGCCGCGGAGATATACATTCTTACCGTGTGCGAGGCTGTCCTTCACAACGGTCATAAACTGTTCGATAACGGTAACGACAGCGGCCTTGTCAATGCCGGTTGTCTTTGCGATTTGCGATGAGTCCGAGTGCACCGCACCGCGCACCGGCTTTGCCGACATGCGCTCTCGGCTCATGCGCGAATATATTTCAGTCGCTATTTCTGCTTTAGTCATTTTCTGTACTGCTTTGAATATGATGAGTTTTAGAATGCAAAGTTACGAATTCTCAATGACATTATGGCATAAAAAAGGCCTGTCCTTGTCAGGACAGACCTGAAATGGATAAGTAATCTTCACAGATGCCATATCCTGTTGCGATAGGCTTTGAGTTCCTCTTCAGGGAACTCGGCTATCGCTTTGTCAAATTCACGGAGTATCGCGGCTTTGTCGTCGGGCAATGCTCCGGTTATCGGCACCGTATTGGAAACGTGATGACCAAGCAGATTGACCCTGATATTCAGTCGGTCAATAAGTGTCCGCATCTCCATAAGCCTTTCGATTTCCGGCTCTTCCACATAAGTTCCGTCTATTACCTCTTGATACAGTTGTGATTCCGGGAAGATTGTCAGCGACACAATGTTGATGATGCAGGGGTGGAGCTGATTAAGAATGTCGGCTGTTGCCACGGCACTTTCCACTCCTTTGCCTTTCCCTCCGAGTCCGTTAAGATAGAACACGTTGTAACGGATTCCGGCCTCGTCGAGTTTCGACAACTGCGCAAGAATGTCAGAGGCGTGATAACCTTTGTTCATCCTATCGAGGGTCTCGTCATGAGCCGTCTCAATGCCGATGTTGATGCTGTCGAGCTTCATGTGACGGAGATTTTTCAGTTCCTCCACCGACTTTGGTGCGATGTCTGTCACGCGGGCGAACATTCCGAACGACACCATGTGAGGGAGGTATTTCCTCAGCAGAAGCGCCACATCCATCAGCTTGTTGTAACTCAGCGCGAAAGGATTTGCTCCGGTGAGATAGACTCTACGTGCGCGTGGCTGCCACTGGCGAATGACTTTCAGGTCTTCCTCTACTTCCGAGAGAGGCGACATACGGAACGGAGTGCCGTGGTAAAGACTACAGAATTTGCACTTGTGCCATGTGCAGCCGGATGTAATCTGAAGTAGCTGCGAATTGGCCTCGTATGGCGGTCGCCATACCTGCCCGGTGAAATGTAGTTGCGGATATATCATATCTCGATTATTTTTTGTAACTTCGTGGTGCAAAATTAGATGATTATCAGCGTGGAAGCAATGACTTACCCAAGGGTTTGACCCTTACCGAAAAGTTTGTATTGCTCGTAATCAGTCTTTTTGCGACTCCGGTTATGGCTAAAAAACTTGACTATGAATATTGCAAGGCGGCTCCGATGCTCGAATGGCTGGGCAACAAGTGGGCACTGGTGGTTCTTGTGAAGATTTCCGAGAACGAACCGATGCGCTTCAACGAGCTGTACCGCAACATCCCGTCGGTATCTGAAAAGGTGCTGTCTCAGGTTCTCCGCCAACTGACTACCGACGGCATAATCCGTCGCGAACTCTTTCCGGACGTCCCCCCACGGACGGAATATTCGGTGACGGAGTTCGGCAGAACGCTTCTGCCACATGTCGAGGCTCTGCTCAACTGGGGACGCGAGAATTTTGAACAGATAATGAAAAACCGACAAAAACATTACTAACGACATGGAAATGAAATTCTGTCAGAGCTGCGGAATGCCGCTCACAAATGAAGTACCCGGCACGAATGCCGATGGCACACCAAATGAGGATTATTGCATCTACTGCTACAAGGACGGCAAGTTTACTCAGGATATGACAATGGAGCAGATGATTGACCACTGCGCTCAGTTTACCGATGAGATAAACAAGAACTCAGGTCAAAATCTCACGGTTGAACAGATGAAGGAGCAGATGCGTCAGTTTTTCCCACATCTCAAACGCTGGAAAAATTGAACAGCCATGTTTATCGCAATTCTTACATACAAGAAACCGCTTGAAGAGGTTGACCATTTTCTACAGGCGCATCGTGACTATCTTGCCGAGCACTATGCCGCAGGCGATTTTATTGCCTCAGGACCGCAGACTCCACGCATTGGCGGTGTGATAATGATAAAGGCTGAAAGACGTGCGGCAGTTGATTCTATTATCGCGCAAGATCCGTTCAACATCAATGGCATTGCCGACTACCAGATTGTTGAGTTCACTCCTACGATGTTCGTTTTCGAAGAATTGAAAACATTTTTGTTATGATTGAAACTGACAGGCTTATTCTGCGCCCTTGGCAAGAAACTGATGCAGAAGCGTTGTTCAGATATGCAAGCGATCCCGATATTGGTCCCATTGCCGGGTGGCCGCCACATACCAGTGTGGAGAACAGTCTTGAAATTATACGTACAGTTTTTGCCGCGCCGGAAACATATGCCGTGGTATTGAAAGAAACAAATGAGCCGATAGGCTGTTGCGGCATCATGTTTTCAAACAGTCTTCACACTGCCGATATGCAACCGAATGAGGCAGAGATTGGCTATTGGATTGGCAAACCTTATTGGGGACAAGATCTTATCCCCGAAGCCGTAAAAGCATTACTTTCAAGATGCTTCAACGAGTTGGGTCTTGTCTCTGTATGGTGTGGTTATTACGAAGGCAACGGTAAGTCCAAGCGTGTCTGCGAGAAATGTGGATTCAAATTTCATCATACTAACCATGATGTTGTTTCACCTCTTGGAGATAAGCGTACCGAGCATTTTTATCTGATGACAAAAGGAGATTACAAAATGATGTGATTATGAAACGCTTTCCCGACAAGAACGCAGCTTTCCCCAATCCTGCAATTCCGAGTCTTTGCTACATTAAAAATGTTGTGAAGAATCCGAGAATAATTGTGGGCGACTATACCTATTACGATGATGTCGATGGAGCTGACAAGTTTGAGGAGCATGTCACTCACTTCTATGAATTTATCGGAGACAAGCTGATTATCGGCAACTTCTGTGCTATAGCCAAAGGTGTGAATTTCATAATGAATGGTGCCAATCACCGCATGGACTGTGCCACAGCATATCCTTTTTATATTATGAGCGGTGACTGGGGCGGCATGATTGCACCGGTCAAGGATGAACTTCCGTTGAAGGGCGACACCGTAATAGGCAATGATGTCTGGATCGGTCAGAATGTAACCGTAATGCCCGGAGTCCACATTGGCGACGGTGCGATAATCGGTACAAATTCCACGGTAGCGTCTAACATTCCGCCATATTGTGTAGCAGTAGGAAATCCGGCTCGCGTCGTTCGCAAGAGGTTTGACGACGAGACTATCGAACTGCTTGAACGACTGAGATGGTGGGACAAACCGATTGAAGAGATTGATGCTCTGTTGCCGGTTATTACAAATCCGGATTTAGAAGAGATGAAAACATCTTTCCGAAAATATATCGACAAGAAATAACTTATGCCTTACATATCAATAGAGAGCGGCAAACTGACCGCTGAACAGAAGAAACAGTTGATTGAGCGTCTGACTGCCACGGCCTCCGAGATAACCCATATCCCGGAGCAGTTCTTCACCGTTACCATCAAAGAACTGCCCGACGAAAAGTTCTTTGCAATGCAAAGCGCTAAAGCGATGATGGCATCGGAGGCAAATCAATTGGCGAGATAAAACGTGACTACAACCATGAACCTCACATTACGCCCATATCAGCCTGCTGATGCTGTGATAATCACATCATGGCTGAAAAGCGAATACCTTATGCGCCAATGGTGCGCCGACAGGTATGAGCATTATCCCGTAACGCCCGAAGATATGAATTCATATCACGAGCGGTATATTGACGGCCAACGCTCGCATGCCCTGACAATGACAGATGACGATGAGATTGTAGGATACATCACATTGCGCACTCCTGCCGAAGATACGACTGAACAACGATTGGGCTTTGTCATTGTCGATGATTCAAAGCGCGGCATCGGTTTAGGGAAAGCTCTTGTCTCAATGGCTGTAAAATATGCTTTTGAAACGCTTGGAGCCACAAGAGTGTCGCTTGGTGTCTTTGAAAATAATCCGTCCGCCATCCATTGCTATGAAGTGGCGGGATTTCATCGTGTTTCACGGCAGGACACTGAGAGCTACCCATGTCTTGGTGAAACGTGGAACTGCATTGAAATGGAGAGATGTGCAGATGATATAATTCGCGAGATTAAGTCATACGAGATACCATCATGAATATAAAATCGCAACTGCAACAACTCTGTGGTGATACAGAATTTCTGCGGCTTAATGACGTAAATATCGAGCCGGAAAAGATACGGGCTATCATGATAAACGAAGTTGTCCCGGTTGATTCTGACGATGATTTCTATGGAAAGTCTGACTCCGCATATATGTCGACTACAATCCCGCTGTTCCGAAAGGCGGGGATAGAGGTAAGTGGTATTCAGGATATATTGAACCTCAACATCTACATCACCAATGCCGTCAAGACACCCAAATCGGAATACACAGTTTCAAAGGATAGTATTGAAGAAAGTCTGCCGTATCTTGAAAAGGAGCTTGAGCTGTTGCCTAATCTTCAGGTTGTCATGCTGATGGGTGATGTGGCGAAAAAAGCCTTTAATATGATAAGCAAAAAGGCAACCAAGAAAAATGCCGTTCCAAGTATATCTACTTACAAATTGCGCAACACTGAGATTTTCTATAAAGGATGGCGCATCCTGCCTTCTTATATAATGACAGGACAAAACCTTCTCATTGAAAAATCGAAATTTCAGATGGCATCAGAGGATATTGCCTTGATGTATAAACTGATAAATATAGAGTAATTGCAATTACGACTCACTCAGCAACAATAGTCATACATATCATGCAAGATAAACGGTTACAAGATATGACGTTGGAAGAACTATGGGATTTGTTTCCGATAGTTCTGACTGCGCATAATCCGCAATGGTCAGTTTGGGCAGAGGAAGAAATGCGGTTGCTGTCATCACTTCTTGTAAAATATCACCCAATCATTAGCCATATCGGCAGTACTGCTATTCCTGACATTCAGGCCAAGCCGATAGTGGATATTCTTGTAGAGATTTCTCCTGACATTGAATGGCAGAGTTTAAAAGACATATTGGAACACAATGGCTATATCTGTATGTCGGAATCAGAAACCCGTATTAGTTTCAACAAAGGATATACACCTGCCGGATATGCCGACAGGGTGTTTCATGTTCACGTTCATAGGACTGGCGACAATGATGAAATCCTGTTCCGCGACTATCTGATCGCAAACCCGGAATCTGCCAAAGAGTATGAAACGTTGAAGCTGTCGCTACTACCTGAATACACGAACAATCGTGATGGATACACTGAAGCAAAAACTGAGTTTGTCAAAAAGATAGTCAGTCAGTTGACTTGAATAGTAGAGACGATAGGACTGTTTTGCGGAAGAATTAGCAACATTTTAACGAAAAAAATTAATGAAAAAAGAAATTTCTTATTTAATAGATGAATTTATTAGTCTGTCTGATGAATTAAGACCGGGTTATTCCTTGAGTATTGCTAAGGATAAAGAGTCGTCTTTAATTCTCCCGGAATCAT
>ERZ777011.832-NODE-832-length-42056-cov-12.694031_pt1 | contig 42056 bp, 36 predicted proteins | sample MGYA00374964_ERZ777011 | MGnify/ENA primary metagenome ERZ777011 (study PRJEB29310, sample SAMD00008975) | mouse gut metagenome | study: EMG produced TPA metagenomics assembly of the Metagenome analysis of fecal microbiota from mouse which was promoted...
ATCACCGTCCGATTGGACAGATAAAATATTCACTAATTTAATTCAACCAACAGGTTATAAATTCTATAGTCATACAAGTACGACCGTCAAGTCCAAATAAGCCCTTTGACACCAATTCCATTGCAAGTTCTTTTGCATCATTAATGCTTACGGCTGTTAGATTAAGAGTTTCACGTTCACCAAGCTCTGTAATTACCTTTACATGATAGTGATGTATAGTGTAAATATCGTTGTTATCTAAGGCTGTTTCAATCATCCATGAACTCCAATTAATTTTAGATGCAGGTACTTTACGGATGTCTTTCAGCATTTTTACTTTCACAGCTACATCTGTTCCGTCGGGATTCACTTTCCGAAACCGCTTGCATCCGCACACACAACACCATATAGGAGGACGACGAGGTATATTGTCTCCACCCATTATGGCTTCCTTTCGGTATTGAAGTGCAAACTCAATTTCAGTCATATCTCCTGTACCATACACTATATCAACGACCTTTTCTCCGCAATCCGGACATTTTGTCGGCTTGCGTGTTACGTCGATAATTCTTGGTCTTCTATCGTCTGGCATACTCATATCATAAAATCTTATTTATGTCAAACTTGTCTTGCTGCTATTTGTCCCAGATTTTTAATAATGCTGAGTTTAGATCAGTAGATGGCGTAAAATTTTCAATATCATTTCTATTATACCCCAATCGCTTCATCGCCTTTACTATTCCTTTTCTTAATTTTTTGCAATTATCCCAGCTTTGCCAAAAAGGTAATTCTTCCATATATGGGCGAAGCTTATTGAACTCTTTTAATGGAAGTTCATCTTTGCTCATTGCAATATAAATGCAAGAGAAAGATTTTTTCAGAATATCAAGTGAAATTGCAGATTTCCAGTTTAACGATAAGCAGAATAAAAATGTATGGAATACATAATCTGTAGGCTCTACGTCAACATTAGAAAAGGCTATCCAAGGTTTAACGCCACAATCTATTACTGTTTTAGATGTGGGAGGAATGATTGAAATGATATAATGAGCAATGCTACGGGATAAAACATTTTGTTCATTCATCCATGTGATAATGTCTTTTTTGTTTATAACACATAGTTCTTGAATAGTATTTGGGATAGATGTGCAACTATGCTTTTGCATAAAATCCATTATCAACGATATTGTCTTTGAACAATTAGCATAGATTTTATGTGCAAAATTTGATGTTACATCCAACGAATTAACTAAAATATAAGACAAAATCTTATCCCAATACGTGATTTTTCCATTCATTTCTTCAATAAGAGGAAATATAGCAGCAACCTTATTGATTGGAAGGGACAGCCAATAATCCCCATTCAGTAATTCTACACGAGTTACAATAAGAGCAAGATAAACAGACCAGTTGTTTACACAAAGGTCTCTTAACAGTGGCTCAGATACTATTTGAGCAGCTTTATTAATAATTTTCTTTCCCTCATTATTCATAGAATCTAATGAAACTAATTGGCTTATCAGGCTTATAAATCTTTCTGGAGAAGATGACATGTATTGCTCAGCAGAAAGTTCAATTCCAATAGATTGCCAATCATCAAAGACATCATCTGCTAATGTACTAATTTGTACATAATAATTCTCTTCTGTTGTAAACAACAAACCGACTTTTCTTCCGAAAAAAAATTGCTTTAATGTGTTAGCTACATTTGAAGTAGGATAAATACTTACTATTGTTGCCAACAATGAATCATAGCTTAATTTTGATGCTCCATTAAAAGCATCAGATAATGCTTTTAATAAAAATCCAAGTGTATTGATTTCTGTATAGTTAATACCTATGTCTTTTGAAAAGAGACGAATCAGTTGAAATATGTCACTATTTTTATCGCATAAAGATTCGCAGATATATAATATCCCTAATTGTTGATTATCTTCATTTTCGTTTTTTATAGCCATTGATGACAATGTATTCACTGGCATGGATGAAAATGTCATACTGAATTCAGTACTTCCATCTTTACGAATAGAAGAAGAGCCTGTACATAAACGTAAATTTTTTATTATTCCTATCGGAAGATATTGTAATATGGATAGTATTATGTCTTGATAATATTCTGAAGTATTTTCAATTCCGAATATTAAACCGGTTTTGTGTTGTATTATCAGGTGATAGAGTAACCATGTATCCTGTAATCTAATGGGTACACCTGTTTCATTTATACCGATTGTATTTATCTCAATTTTTTTGTCGTATGAATATTTGTCGTTTGATGGACGATGAAAATATTTTTTTAATTTGCGAAAATCAAAAGATTCATTAACTTCGAACAAATCAATTATTAAAGAATGTGTCCAAACACATCCAGGTCGGCTCATTTCATCTGCATACCATGTTTTTGCAACAACGAATAAATTGTCTTGTGAAAGAGGATATGCTGTTATATATGACATATCACCATCTATACCTCCTGCATATTCAGACCAATCACTTAGAATTTTCATTCTATCTTCGTCAACAGGAGATAATATTATGGAGCTTGCCACCTTATTGTGACCATGCTGATAACCATGTAATGTCTGGTGTATATACATAAATATTACCCAATTAAATAGTTAATAGGAATTGTTAGATCATATTTCTTCTCTTGGTTAGATACAATGTATGCACGAGTACCATTGTTTGTCATCTCTTCTATATCTTCACGATTCTCTTCTTTGTATTCAGCACCTTGTGCACTAAGCCCAAAAATGAAAGCATCCGGATAATGATGATGAATGTAATTATAGAACACAGGGAAACACCCTTTAAGATAATCTACAGGTGTGTTCCCAACCTTATTTAAGTCCCATGCAGATAATCCAATAGCGATTCTTTTGAAATTGAAATATCGATGTAGTTCCTTTATAAGAAGAAGATTCTTAACTTGTTGTGATACATCTGAAATATTAAAAACCGGTGGATGCACAGTCGCATTAGGTTCATTATCATTAAATGAATCAGCTAATACTTCCGAAGGCATATCTTTAATTAAAAATAAGAGAGCATCTGAATCATTACTCCAAGTCTTAATAATATCATTTTTCCCTTGTAACAATTGTTCAAAATCCTCACCTGCTATATCTGGTAAAGACAACATAATCTCTTGTTCTTCTTTTATAAGATTAAGAGATATATTTGAGACTGTTCCACGAGCTGTTCTGTCAACAATATTTTGATTTAGCCAAGGTGTATATAACTTTCTTATTGTAGAAATATCTTCTGGCAACTCTTTCATACGGTAAATTAAATCACTGTCTGTGTCTTTTAGCGTATAAGCTAAAGCAGCAATGTATGTTGATTTTCCGGCTTCGGGTAATCCTGCGATTAATATCTTATTCATGACTTTGTTGTTTAAGAATTAGATTATTTGCCCAATCAAATTTCGAGAGATCTTTATTAGAGTTCCTAATTTCAGAGGGATTATCAATGATATCTAAAAGTAGCGATTTTAACCTGTCAGACTCATTTATGTTATTTGAAATAATACTATGTTCCTTATATGAAGTAGCATTAAAGAATGAAGAAAACAATCGCTGTAAATCAGCCTTATTTTTATTGAATCGTTCTGAATTATTAGCATTGACGACATCACACTTGTTATAGAGAATATCTATAGAAGTATTTTCAAAGTGAATATCGTTACTTTTAAGATTTCGTAATAGTAGGCTATAATTATCTTTTAGGCTATTATAGGAGTGTCCTACCAAGTCTTCACAATTGATAAAGAATAACAACATATCTGCATTCATCAAAAGTTTATCAGAAGCCACAGCATTTGTCTTATTAACATATTCTTCATAGTGTTCTCCTGAACGATCAGAAAACACAATTACTTTATCACCTTTTTGTGGATGCTTCATCCTTATTGTTAAAAGGTGGGATTCCCCGAGTAGTGTTCTTTTGGTTTGCGAAACGCTATTCTTTTCAGATAGACGGCGTGCAGCGATTCTTCGTTCTAATCCAATAAAAGTATCTGAATCATAGAATAAATACTCACCAATTCCTCCATTTTCTAAAAGCAGCTGATAACATGTAGATACAAAAGAGGTCTTCCCGTAGCCTGGAAATCCGATTAAGATTACGACCACAGGCTTTGAATTTGTATCAATTTCGTTTAACTTGTCATCATTACCAATTGCATCAGAAACAAAATTATGAACCTCTAATTCTACTTCTGTTCCTGATGTCGACACGTTCTGTGCCGTTATATTGTCTTTAACAAAACCAGATAAGCTATTTTCCATTGTCTAAATAGTCTTTTATAATACGTTCAATTAAAAATTCATAGTATAGATATACTGTAAACTCTTCTAACGAGAATTGTTTATTTAGAAGTTCAGCAGAACTAGGTACTGTTTGACCTGCTATGAGCCTCAAAATTATTGATGATGAGGATACTAATTCATTTGTTTCTGCATTATTTTGCTTTAACGAATTTATGATAGAGGCAAGTTCTTTTGAATCTTCTTCCTCTTTTTTGTTGATAATTAAAGGTAAAAACTGCAAAAAAGATATGTTATAATACAAATAATCTGCCTTTTGTACATATTCTTTAACTGCTTTGAATACTCGTATAAATGAATCTTTTTCTGTTTGAATACTTTCATTATTGAATATTTTTTCGCTCCGAAATAAAAAAGCTTCTTTCGTTATCATACGTAAATCACCTATTTCGTCTTCGCCTAAATTATTTATTGTGAAATCCTCATTAGCAATTTTAGCAATAATATTAGTATCATTACTAATCGATATTGTATCGTTTTGTTTAAAATATGCTGCAAGGTGATATCGGTAAAATGAATACACAATTTCCGGTATCGGCAGAGAATCAAAATTTGATTTGTAAAGTACCAAATAGTTCATAAAGACAGATGAGAGTACCACTTGTTCTAATTCGTCATCAGTTTCATCTACTTCTATATAAACTTTATATAGCGCAATACGCCGCATAATATAGCTTGGTAATTTAGTAATTGTTTTATTACCAGCTAAAGCGGTATTTATGTGTTCTGTAAATTCCGATTGTTCTACTCCACAAAAGAAATAGTTCATCAATTCATCCATTACATAATATTTGTCACCATCCCCTTCATAAGAACGAGTGGCTTCATCTATTAGGTTAACAGTATCTTCGTCATACGGAAGAACTACGACACCTTTTAGAATATCATTTAGCGTATAATCCATAAAATTAATTCTTTAATTTATTCCACAACTCATGAAGTTTACCTCTATCTTCCATTTGTTTTAGAAAAAGTACGCAATTTTCATTGACAGACTTTTGCTCATCATATTCATTGTATTCTTTAATAATATTTATACGAGTTGGACATTGTAAAAAAGTTAATCTGATTTGACGAATAGAAATATTCTCAGGAAGCACTTCAATCTGTCTCTTTTTTTCACATTCATTTTCCCAGCGATTATTATGCTTGTTTAATGGCATATCAAATTCGCGGGATTCTGAATCAAGCTCTTCAAATCGTTCCTCATTACTATTAAATTTTTCTACTCGTAGTTTTACATGTAAAACATCTTTTGCTTCAGGCAAAATATCTAGTTCTACTATGTTGTAAGCAGAAAAATATGCCTCACTTTTATCGTTTTCATCAGCAGGTGGTTGAAGTGCTCCAGATTGAATATGAATACTTGTCTTAGCATCAGAAACAGGTTTATGTAAATGCCCAAAAATTTGAATGTGAAATTTTTTATCGAAAATTTGAGCAATTGAATCTCCGTCTAAAACTTTATCTAAAGGGTGATGCATCATTGATATATTTATGCATCCCTCTGTTTCAACAGATACGTTATAGGTCAATTTTGGAAGAAACATTTTATGTCCCTTACCAAAATCATTTTCATCATACCAATCGCAATTAAGACAAGAATTCATGCCATACAGATAAATTTCATAATCATTGATGCAACCTAAACTTTTTTTATAATAAGCTTGATGATTTCTACAATCGTACTTAAAGTCCTTATTATCCAAGCACTGCTGCATTAAACTCTCGTAACTGTCCATCTTTAACGCTAGTTTATAATACTCTTGGAATGGCATATACAACATTCGTAAAGCGTCTACATCCCCAGTCAATTTATAGAACAGTTCAGAAGCATTTGTGTTATTTGATTCATAACATAGTCCTACATTTACAATATGCCTTAATTGACTTCTTTCTGCATAAAAGTTCTTATCATGGTTTCCTGGAATAATATAAATATTCTCTATGTTGCATCCTGCTGTTTTTGAAACAAGGTCGAAAAATTCAAAAGCTGAATCATATTCACTGCTATCTCCTTTTGATGCAATATCTCCACTTACTAAAATATGATTAATACTACCATATTTAGTAACATAGTCTTTTAAATCTTTTATGAAACAATCTCTCACATGAGAATGTTGGTCTTGTTCCTTAGCCAAACTAAGGAAATGTATATCTGATAATAATAGTAATTTTACCATATCTTATTTCGTTACCGCATTATACAAATCCTGATATGTCTTCACCACGCTATATACCACTTCACCTGTGCTGATGGCTGCAAAGTGGCGACGGGCACATTCTATCTTAGCCTCTTCTACCTTGCGTAGTTGAGATACCTCTATGTCGTTGCCTTTGGTCTCTGCCACAAAGTAAACGTGTTTCACGCTGTTTTCGCGGAAAGCAACTGCCCAGTCCGGGTTATATTTGCCCATAGGGGTGTTGATATAGAAGCCGCCGGGCAGTTTGGTGTAAACCACCACATCGTCTTCTTTTTCCAATGATTCGGCAAAGGAACGTTCAATCCCTTGGCTGTCTAAAACCACTAAATCGTACAACGATTTTTCACTCTCAATAGCATCCTTTCCCAATGTGCCACGCAGAGTTGCTTCCTCAAAGATGTCGCTATCAAATGTATTGTTGCGCTTTTCATAACGGATATGCTGTATCAGTGAGAGTGCTTTGCAATCGTTGATGATGCGTCCGGATTTAATGATAAACTCTTCCGGATTGAGTTTGAACTGGTGAAAAGTCGTTGGTTTTACACCTTTCAGTATTGCCACAATGGTTTTGCGTGTCAGTCCGGTGGCTTGCACCAGTTCGCCTACCAAGTCGTAAGTTACGTTACCACCCACAGCTTCTGTCACATGGATGGTCTTTACTTTGGCGGCTGTCATTGCCGCACCTGCTTCCAACTCTTCCCAATCTCTGATGCCATCCATCGAACCGCTTTCTACGATGATACGGATTTCCGTTACATTCAGATGTTTGTCAAGTTCTTTGATGGCATTTTGGATGAGTTTGGATGTATCGAAGTTCACATTGTAATAAGTGCGTACATTAATGCGTTTCCAAAGTTCTTGCCATTCCTTTTTATGGAAGTTGTCGGCATTGAATATTGCTTTTTTCTTTTCCCGACCATTGGCAGGTTTGTAACTATCAGGATTGAATACCTTGTCAAGTTGCTTAATGACGAATGATTTCAAACCATTTACATCCCCAAAGTCGAGTGTTCCGGCTTTCTTTTCATCAAAATACTTTTGCGTGAGTTTGCCTTTCTTTACATAGCCCTGACTAATCAGTTCTTCTTGAATTTCTACCGCTTGTTCGGTGGTAATCTTTATCGTTGTGCCCTCTTCGGTTTGTGCCATGACATCGGTAAACAGCGTAGGAGTTACTATTACGGGACGATTGTCACAGGCTTCAGCAATTTCTGTCTGCAATTTCTTGGCAAAATCATCGTAGCTTTCGCTGGCTATCACGGTCAGGATGTTGGTGTCAAATACGGATTCACCCAATACGTCTGCATCTTGGCGTTCTCCCTTGTCATTGACACAAAGGCGCATGCCGCGTCCCACCTCCTGGCGTTTCTTGATTTCATTGGAAGTATCTTTCAATGTGCAGATTTGGAATACATTAGGATTATCCCAACCCTCCTTTAGCGCGGAATGGGAGAAAATGAAACGAACAGGGCATTCCTGACTTAGCAGGCGCTCCTTATCCTTCATTATCAAATTGAAACCACGCTCTTCGTTCTCACCCTCCTTGTTTTTCGAGTCCACGCTATTTCCTTTCTTGTCCACTGAAAAGTAACCATCGTGTATATTGTCAGCCGCATTGTCGGGATGGGAAAGGAAACGGGTATAGGCCCCGTCTGTAAAGGTTGGCATCTGTTCTTGCAAGGCTCGCCGGTATTCTTCCTCGAATATTTCGGCAAACCGTCCTTTCTTTACCGTGTCTTTTTCATATTGGCGATAGTTATCCACATGGTCTATAAAGAAGAGAGACAACACCTTGATGTGCTTTGGGAAGAGCTGACGTTCGCGCTCCAAGTGAGTCTTGATGGTTTCTCGTATCTGTTGCCGGCGCACCAGTTCTTCGTTGACCGCCCCGGAAAGATCTCCTTCGTGCAGGGTTAATCCGTTGAGGAAGTGGATTGTTCCGGTCAATCCATCGATATGTTCCACCACATAATTATCGTCATATTCGTGCAGGCCTCCGCTCTGTTCTTTCAGATTGAAGCCTTCATTCACCAAACGGAGAACTTGCCGTGTGCCGCCCGCTGTTTTCATATCAAAACCGATTCGGGCTTGGGGATTTCCTTTGGATATAACGATTTCTTCCAGATACACATAGCCGTTTGTGGCGGTAGAGCCTACTTGATGTACGCCTTTGACTTCCACTTTTTTCACCAACTTTTTATTGTAGGCATCGATGGCGTCAAGACGGAATACCATATTATAGATGTCATCCTTGCGGTGAGTAGCGCTATACAGCAACTTGAAAAGCGGATTGAAAAGGTTGATACCTTTTCGGGTGGCATTGCCTTTGTCCGTTCCCAACACACTCTGCGGCTCATCAATAATCATGATAGGATTGGTCTTGGCAAGAATGTCTATCGGGCGACGCGAACCAAATTCATCACGCTGCGAGAATATGATGCGGGCAGCTGCGTCACCGCCACGGCCATCCTTGTTCTTCTCCTCGTTGAGCGAAGCGTTGAAGGCTTGCGTATTGATAATCATTACATGGATGCCGTTGTCTTGGGCAAAGCCGTCTATCTTGGTGAGTTGCTTGGAGTTGTATCTGAAGTATTGCATCCGCTTGCCGTATTCCCCGGCAAAGTGCTCAGCCATGCTTTCAAAACTCTTGTACACACCTTCACGGATGGCAATGCTGGGTACCACGATGATGAACTTCGACCATCCGTAGCGTTGGTTAAGTTCATACATGGTCTTGATGTAGGTGTAAGTCTTACCCGTACCCGTCTCCATTTCGATGGTGAATGTCAGTCCTTCACCCTCCAGATGTTCGATGGGCTTCAGTCCTTGTGCCATTTGTATGGCACGCACATTCTCGCAGATGCTTTCACGGCTCAGCACGATGGGAGCATTGCCAAATCCTTCCACATTATAGAAACCGCGTCGTGTGCCTTGGTCCACCAAGAAATTGCTCAATCCATCGCTTTTAGGTTGTCCTTGAAAGACATCCGTCACGCATCTTGTGGCTTCTGCCTGAAATCGTTGGTGTTTATATTTGATTTTCATTGTCGCCATAAATTAGTTCTTTTAACTCTTCTTGTGTAGGCAAATAAGTCATGTATTGAGCAGCAAAAATTTGCTTTTCGTCTTGTGGCAGTGTATATTTTACGACTGCATCATTCTTTTCCGCACAGAGTACAATCCCCACCGGAGGATTATCGCCCGGATTCATCAATTCACGTGTGTAGTAATTCACATACATCTGCATTTGCCCCAAGTCCTGATGAGTAAGTGTGTCGATTTTCAAGTCAATCAACACATAACACCGTGCCAAAATGTTATAAAACACAAGGTCGATGTAAAAATGTTGTCCATCTAACGTAATGCGCTTTTGGCGGGCCACAAAACTATAGCCACGCCCTAACTCCAACAAGAAGTGCTGCAACTTGTTGATAAGCATTTGTTCCAAATCGCCTTCAAGAAAATGTTCGCCTTGCTTGATGCCCAAAAACTCCAAAATGAAAGGGTCTCTGATAATCTCACGCGGTGCCAAGGTCTTCGGAGCTGAGACGGCAATTTCTTCCTTTACTTTGTCCTTGTCCCGACTGGCCAGCATACGCTCATAGAACATGGTATTGATTTGCCGTTCCAATTGCCGGGTACTCCAATTTTCAGCCACACATTCCGAGATATAATAGTTGCGCGCTGTTTCATCCTGTACCGTCAGCAACTTACGCCAATGCGTCCAACTTAATTGGTCACGCAGTGCGTGACCTTTTGGATAGGATAAATAAAACAGTCTCATTATTTTGAGATTGGTTATTGTAAATCCACCGCCATATTCAGCCATCAGACGTTTGGAAAGTGAGGTTATTACCCCTTTGCCATACTCGGCGCGCGTTTTCCCCGATTGCTCATATTCCACTATGTATTTCCCCACTTGCCAATATGCTTCTATGGTAGTGGAGTTGACGGCATGAGCAATCTGTTTGCGTGCATTGTCAAGCATCTGCTTTATTTGGGCAAACAGTTGTTCTTCATTTGCTTTTTGCGGCATTAAACTATTGTTCTCTTCCATGACTGCAAAATTAGATAACTTTGATGTTTTTGAATGCTTCATCGTCCGTCCAGTCCATAGCTTGCTTGAATTGTTCGTAGATATTTATCTTCTGTGCATCTTGGGTAAAGCAACTGTCACGGAAAAGTACACGCAGCGGAATCTTACTTGCCATCTCAGTCACCACTTTGTCGGTGATGCCTTCCGAGAAACAGGCAACCAGATCACCATTGTTTACGGTATAAATAGTGCAACCATCCACCGTCTCTTTAGTCATTGGCAGGTCGAGCGTTACGCCCCAGGCGAGCATGGCACCAAAGAGCAGGTCAAGGTCGGTTCGGTCTTGTTTGATGTTGTCAGCAAACAGCTGGAGCTGGTCTTGGTCGTAATCCTTGGGTGAAATGGATACTTCTTCGTAGTTACTTTCATCCAGTCGGAATACACGGAAACCGGTGTCGAGGCCTTGTGTAGTGAGCGGGGATTCTTCTTTTATTTTCTTGCCCGCACGACGGATGCGCTCTTTGCCGATTTCAGGGATGGTTGCATAATCTTGATTCTTTTTTTCTTCACTAACCGCCTCAGGCAATTGTACTAACATGAATTTGCAGTTGGTATTCTTCTCTGCATTTGTCTTCATCAAAGCATGTGCTGTTGATGCTGATCCTGAGAAGAAATCAAGTACAATAGAATCATTATTCAAATTTGCTAATATAATCAAGCGTTGCATTAGTCTTACAGGTTTTGGACCATCAAAGACACCTTTATCTCCGAATAATGAAACAACTTCTTGAGCTCCTTCTTGGCTATGTCCTACTTCCTTGTAAAACAGAATGGAAGTGGGCGCCATTCCATCAAATTTCAATTCAGATAAAAATCGTTTAATACATGGAACACTATTGCCATCTGAACCAAACCAAATACGATTGTTCTGGAGTCTCTCAGCGAAAGCTTTCGCTGAGAGCCTCCAGCAGCGTCCTGCTGGAGGCTCTACGACACGCCCCGAAGGGGTCGTGATCGGATAATCACAATCTGCATTATAAGTCTTTACCGACATATCACTTGGTTTCCAATCACCTCGTGGGTCATTGTCTGGATTCGAATATCTTGCATTTGCCTCCTCTGTTCTAGGTAATCTCCCAATAGTAAAACTATCTATATTCTTTGCATACATCAGAATATAATCGTGACTATTGGAAATAAACTTGGCATCATTCTTTGGAGAATAGGCTCTTTCCCAAACAAGTTGTGCTACGAAATTACCCTCTCCAAACACCTCATCGCAGATATTTCTAAGATTTCTTTGCTCATTATCATCAATCGAAATAAAAATAACTCCATCCTCTGTCAGCAGGGAACGAGCCACCAACAAACGAGGATAAATCATCGAGCACCAGTCTGAATGGAACTTTCCATTCGTATCTGTATTTTTACGGTATCGCAGCCCCAATTCGTCCACGTTGCCGGCTTCAAGGTCTTCCTCTGCGGCAGTGCGACGGAAATCATCATCATACACAAAGTCGTTTCCTGTATTGTAAGGCGGGTCAATGTATATCATCTTTACCTTGCCCAAATAGGAACGCTGGAGCAATTTCAATACTTCCAGGTTGTCACCCTCAATGTAGATATTTTTTGTATTGTCCCAATCGACAGAATCTTCCACGACCGGACGCAACGTCTTGTCGGTAGGGCGTGCCGCTTCCGCTTTGGCTGCATTCTTGCCTACCCACGTAAACCGGTAGCTTTCACCATCACCCTCTACGGCGTTGTCACCCAATAGTTGGCGCAGAGCCTCAAAATTTACTTTACGAGCCACTTTGCCTGTTTTAGGATCGAGTACCTCGGTAAATACAGATGGGGCTATCCGATAGAGTGCATCCATATTGAGTTGTGTGCCGTCAGCCGAACTCAAATTCAAATGGTCGATTTTAATTGTTTCCATATATCGTTTCTTCTTTTATTTCTTTCTCAGTTTATTTATTTCGTCTTGCAGTGCTGCCACTTCAGCTTTCAATACTCTTGCTTCCGCATTGAGTTGCAACTGCCGGTTGAATTGTTTTTCCGCCCGCACTTTTTTCTGCAAGGCTTCTACAGTTCGTTGTTTTTGCTTTAATTGTTCTTGTAACTCAATGATACGTTTGATGTCGGCTGCCTTGTGAGTGCCAAAGCCGGATATTTGTCCGACAAACGATTCGTACACCCTATCCATCGTAGAACCGTCGAGAGTAAGCCGGACGGATTCTTCATCTATCCATCCCGTGCGGAAAGATTGAATGATACTGAATGTCCCTTTTGCCGGGTCTGCCCATTCCTTATAGTTAAGCAACAGGCTATATCGTACATCGTATTTCAGGATGAAGAGCATATGGCGGGGCATCTGTTTGTCAATGGCAAGGAATACGTCATCGGGTACATTCTCTGTTTTGAGCGAAACCATGAATACACTTATCTCATGTACCGTCTTTCCATCCTCCACGTTCAAAGTGGACGGAGCAAGTTTTGCCAACCACTGGATGCGGTCAATGTCTTCTACAAAACGGCTTTTCAGTTTTGCATTTATCTCCAAATGCTTATAGAAAGCAGTCTTGGGGACCAATCTGTCCACATGTGTGGAGGTGGGAAAGTCAAGTATGCAGTCCATTGTATCTCATCTAATTACTTTATCTCATTGCGATGATGCCGTTCATACGAATCCCATAAAAAACGCACAAGAGTTGTACTACTTCCAATTGCTAGACTTGCATGACGAGATTCAAGCCCTTTGTATGAGCTGGGCTTGCCATGTCCACTTCCATACAGATTTCTCAATTCAGCAACGCCTTGTGCAATAGCTTTCAAATTACCGAGAATAGCCTTTATAGACTTAGCCCCTTTAACATCATCGGTGATATTTTTGGGCATAATATGGAAATGCTTGAAAGTTTCGTCAACAAGTCGAGGTACTTCCCAATCTTTATCCACGACACAACCTTCAAGTTCAAGTATTGTTTTGCAACAACTTTCAATTAACTCCTTAGCTTTACCAATTGCTTCTGTTGGATTCTCATCCTTCAGATTGAGCATTAAATCAATTTGGGCTGATATATATTCACTGTCAAAAACCTCTTTCAAAGTTTCAGCTGTAGCGGTCATAACCATTGTTCCACCAGTCTTATCGAGTATGCCACGGCATTTTTTGTAAGCAACCGCACGATCTTTACGGTTTTCTTCATCATGTTCCTTCATTGAAGAAAGTTCGTAGTGTCTGATTAAATCGCTAAGTAACTTTATTTTATCTTCATATTTTGCATCGTTGATATAAGCAATCAGAGATTTGCCCTTTGAAAGTTTATATGTTTCACAAAGCGGAATACCTATACTTTTATAGGTGAAAGCGTCAAAATCTGCTGTACTAAAGTCCAAAACATAACCACCTTCATTTAAGAAGTTGATTATAGTACCTATTTCTATATCTGATATTTTCATTTCTTCTTTATAATTAAGAACGTGATTAATTCAAAGTCATCCAAACCTTTGATTTCTCCTTGTAGAGCTGTTGTTTCGCCCACGGAGAAAAGGCTTTCAATGTCGCTTTCTTCCTTGACAGCCACAATGCTGTCTATGGCTGACTGGAGCAAACGGCTGTATCGTTCCATCTTGCGACCATCGGCAGTTTCTTTGTTGAGTGCGGCACACAAAGTTGCGTCGTGCCCGGCTTTGTTCTTGCAACAATGACGCATAATGTCAAGCAACTGCTTGGGATGGAGGTAATCGCATAGCACGTTACCATTCTCTGCCAAATAGACCATATAGAAGGGATGTAGCAGATTCTTACGGTCGATATTAATGGCATTGCTGCGATTTTTAAGGATGAAGATGACACCCGGTTGAGCCAGAGTCGTATTCTCTACCACGGCACTCATGCCCATGGGGGCATGCTCAATATCGGGGTGCTCTTTCATATAGGATAGCAAATCCAAACGGAACTCGTTGAGCCCTAAATCCATGATATTGATGCCAGTATCCATTTCCTCAATATCAACTACCGATTCTTGCAGTTGGCGCAACTGGTTGCGACGATACTCCAAATCACCCTTTTCGTTGGTACTAAGCAGGTTATCGTCTCCCGTAGCGGTCAGCACTGTCGCTTTCATGCGGCTTTCCACACGTCCTTTCAGCTTGATATAGTCGTCCAGTTCCATGTCCGGCCAATAGTTGACCAACTGGATTTGCTTGTTTCGTGACCCGATACGGTCAATACGCCCGAAACGTTGAATGATACGCACGGGATTCCAGTGGATGTCATAGTTTATCAGATAGTCACAGTCCTGCAAGTTCTGTCCTTCGGAAATGCAGTCGGTGGCTATCAATACATCTATTTCTTCGGTCGCTTTTGGATGAAGGCTGGCGCGGTCTTTGGATATGGGTGAAAACCAAGTAAGCACATTGTTGAACGACAACGGGAACTTGGGAATGGTGCAACGCCCATCGGTGGTGCCGGTGACAAGAGCCACGTTCAGTCCGCATTCGGCTTTGATCTTACCGGCTAATTCCGTATAGAGGTAATCGGCAGTATCGGCAAAAGCGGTAAAGATAAGCACCTTTTTGTTGTTTCCGTTGATGGGTTGCTCAAACTTGTGCTTTAGGTCGTTCATTAACATTTGCAACTTGCTGTCGTGCTCAGGGGTGATGTCTTTCAACAAAAGCAACAGAAGTTCCAATTTTTCGAGGTCGTCCTTCAGATCAATGCGCCAACGCACATAATCCATATCTTGCAAACGAATTTTGGACTTGCGTGTGGCAAACGAATCTGTTTCGCTGTCGGTCGCATCCAAATCGTCGGCAAAAGAAGTTACATCAATCGCAATATCACTTCGCTGCTCTTCGTATTTATTAATGGTATCTATTGTGTCTTCGATATAATCTTTGATTCGCATCAGAGTCAGACGGAAAGAGTTTACGCTACTTTCCAAACGCTTCAGTAGATTGGTCGCCATCAATTTGCGCAACCCCTTTTCACGTCCGTCTATAGAAAGTCCGTCTCCATCGAAATCGATAACATAGTTGTTTTTCACGCTATCGAATAGATAAAGCGAAGGCGTATAGATGGCTAAAACCAACTCGTTCAATGTTTCTGCAATATCTTTAAAATTGATTGTCGAATTCAGGTCAGTCAGTGCGGGACGCCTGGATATGGGGGCAAGGCGAGTTGGAAACTCACCGATGTCTTTCGTATCATAGTATTTTACGATATGGCTACGGCTTCGTGCGATAGTAACGGCATCCAACAACTGGAAAAAATCGAAGTTGAGATCTTTGAGCAGACGCTCGGTAGTACGTTCTTGCACGTCCAGTTTAGACCACCTGTTATAGACGGTTTGCGCATTGCGGAATATGTCGTCAATGCTACGGTCTATGTTCAATTCGGCATTGATATTTTCTGCTTTTCCCTCGTAGGCAAGTTGAAGCTGATTCTTCAGGTCATTGAAACGGTTGTTTACCGGGGTGGCACTCAACATAAGTACTTTGGTCTTGACGCCTTGACGGATAACCCGGTTCATCAAACGCTGGTAGCGGTTTTCTCTTCTCTCGCTGTCATCATCTATGATGTCTTCTTCATCCACATTCCCACCATTGCGGAAATTGTGACTTTCATCTATGACTATCAGGTCGTAGTTGCCCCAGTTGATATGTTCAAGGTCAAGTCCGTTGCTCAAACCACGGTCACGTGATAGGTCGGAATGAAACAGGATGTCGTACCGCAAACGGTCGGTGGCAACGAGGTTGTTCTTATAGTTGGCACGGAAAGTCTGCCAGTTATCGTTGAGCTTTTTGGGGCAAAGCACCAATACAGACTTGTTGCGATTTTCGTAATACTTGATAACGGCAAGTGCAGTAAATGTCTTACCCAAACCGACACTGTCAGCCAAGATGCAACCGTTGTATTTCTCCAGTTTATTGATAATGGCAAGGGCGGCATCACGCTGGAAATTATAAAGTTTGTTCCAGATAACGCTGCTCTTGAATCCGGTACGCTCGTTGGGTAACACATCTTCGGAAATATCTTCCAAAAACTCATTGAAGATATTGTATAATGCTATGAAGTAGATATATTCGGGCGCATTTTCTTGATACACCGTTTCGATATATTCAAGTACCTGTGCTGTCACGTCAGAAAACTTTTCATCGTTTTCCCATTGTTCGTTGAAGATGTTAAGATAGGCTTCTGCAGTGGGCGATGGCAACACATTGACCATATTATAAACTTCATTGCCACGCTCACAGCCTAACTGAGTGGTCGTAAAATCATTGAATGGCAAATATACGTGAGAGGACTCGCCTTGAGTATGTAGGAAACCGCCCATCTGCTCTTGTGAAAAATTAGAACGGAATTTTACCTTCTTACGAATCCAATCGGCGCATTCCTTGGCAATGGCTTTTTGTGAAAGTTGGTTGCGAAGCCTCACTTCAAATTCGGTTCCATAAAGACTTCTCTCTCGGTTAAGCTTGGGTATGTAGTATTCCCTTTTTTCTTTTTTGGTTTTCTCTTTGACAAAAGTGGGTGAAGTAAAGATAAAACGTAATTCGTCAATGCTTTCCAATTCCTTTTTCAAAGCCTCAAACGCATATATGGAAAATGAGGCGGCAGCCACAGATACGCGACAACCTTGTGTGAGACGAACTCTCAAGTCATCCACCACGCGTTCATTGATATTATTTATCAGTTTGGGCTGCTCCATATCCTATATCAATTCTTCTTTTGTGACCACAACAAATCTTTAACATCAACCTCTAATGTTTCGGCTATTTTAAGTAACATCTCTAATGATGGTTGCGATGTATTAGTACACCATTTTGAAACGGTTGTTTGATCTTTGCGCAACTGTTCCGCAAGCCATTTGGCTGTTCGTTTTTTTTCTACTAATACTACTTTTATTCGATTAATGTCTTGTTTGCTATCATTCATGTTACAAGTATCATTATGTTCGATTACAAAATTACAAAATATTTTTGAGAAAAACTCTATGTTCTATATAAAAAACTCATAGAACTTGGTGTAAAACGCCGATTTTAAGCATTTCGTTAAGTCAGTCGGTAGATTCGGTTCATTTAATTATAAAAGCAAAGTGAGGATTGGTTCGTTCCAATCCTCACTAACAAAGGGAATAATCGTATATTATGACGGTTATTTCACTTTATATTTCTGTATCTCTTGTATCATTTCCTTGACATCTTCTCCAACCTGTACGAAGTTCTTGTAAAGGATGCGTTCTCGTTCATCCCTTGATTTGAAGGTGTAGAACTTGGGAAGCGGTACATAGCCGGCTTCCTCCTTTTTTATCTCCTTCATGTCGAAATCCGTCTTGCAGTAGAACTTGGAGGTCTTGAACTCCTCGCTTTCCTGGATGTTCATACTTCCACCGCTTCCTGTTTTTGTCTGTACGAAGTCACGGGCTGTCTGACCGCATATCCATCCGGTCGGCATATCGGAGATTTTGGATGCAGGAACAAGGCTATCCATATTCTCATTGAGGTTGATAGAGGTCTTGTCCCGGTCAATGGTCACGCCTTTTTTGAGTTGTACCACCTTGCCGAAGATGTCGGATGACAACCATTCCAAGGTCTCTTTGGAACGGGCTGAACCGCTGACGACATTGCCGACAGTAGTGATAATTTTCTGCATACCTACCTTGCCATAGTCCGCTTCGAGCTGCGGCAATTCCTGAAACCCCAACGCTACCGATACCTTGTTGCTTCGTGCCGTACCGATAAGGCGGTCTATCTTATGGAAATACAGGGTAGGCAACTCATCCACGATGATGCTTACCGGGATATTCTTGCCTTGTCCAGTGTTCACACGTGTAACCAGACGATTGAGAATAAGGGCGTTGAGTGCCCCGATAATGCTTTCCATTTCCGGGTCATTGGCTATCAAGAGATAAGAAGGGCTTTTCGGGTCAGACACTTTCAAGTCGAAGTCATCACCGTCCTTGTGGAATATCCAGTAACTTTCCTTGGTGGCAAGGCGCGAAGTATAGACACGGAGCGTACCTATCATGCCCTCCAATTGCTCCATTGCCTTGTTCTTCAGAGCGGTTTGAAACGGACCGAGCAACGGTGCCACCTCGTTGTCGGTCTCCAACACCTCGAAAATGGTCTGGTAACTCTCATTGAGGAATGACAGGATATGTGGCATATCGGAATACTTTCCGAGCCAATAAGCCGGTTCCACTTCCTCGCCTGCGGAATTGAACACCCGTCCGGTGGGTATCATCCGCTTGGTCTGTTTGTCCTGTACCTTCTCTGCCGTGAGCATATCGCCGTCTTTGTCGTAGGGCTCTTTGCCCCAGTTGCAGAAGAAATAGATGCAGGCTGCCAGGAAGTTGACAGCGGATGTCTGAAAGAACTGGTCGCTGCCTCCGCCTCCTTCTTTCTTGCCTTTCTGCAAGGACTCAAGCAGGGTTTCTGCGGTTTCGGATGCGGCAGCGAGGTTGTTGATGTATTTCAACTGGATAGGATTTACCCTGCGGCTGTATTCCACATCCACGAAGTTGATGATGTTGAACTTGCACCCCTTGGGCAGCTTTCCGAGCTTCTGATTTTTCTTATAATGGTAGTACAATTTGGTAGCCAATGTCGGAAATTTGTAGTCGTAAACTACTAAGGCAAAGCCCTTTGCAGAGTGCTGCCGGATAAACGGCTCGATAATGGAGAAAGTCTTGCCGGAACCCGGTGTACCGACTACCCATGTGCCTCTGAACGGATTGCTGATGTTCACCCAACCTTTGCGGAACTTCCCCCGGTAATAGTAGCGCATGGGGATATTGACCGAATACTTGTTCTCCTGCAACTCCCGGCATTGTTCAAAACTCTCGTTCTCAAAATTGAAACGGTCTTTCAGCAATCCCTCTTTGAGGAACTTGGAAATGTTGTCAAGGGCGATGTGAACCAGTACCACGCCGATTACTGAGGCAAGCATATAAAGCCAGATGTTCAACCGTAAAGTGTAAAGCCTTGTTTCCATCGGATATCCGAACAACCAAACAGACAATACAACCAGCCCCATGCCTATTATGATAGGATAAAGAACTTGTTTCCGTGCATTGAACTCCAGTTTCTTCTTGTTCCTTGTCCCTATGCAGGTGATGCATATAAGCAGGAACGTGGCTAACTTGCTATATGCGAGATTTCCGTCATTGTAGATTACCCACCGCTTGATACGCCCGTGTATGTCGCAGAGTATGCCGCCCCAATGGTCAAGCATGGCCGGGTCAATGGCATACTCGAAGAACTCCAGCATAATGGAGACATAGATGACCGAACGGAATATCTTGTAAAATCCTTGTAACTCTTTGCTTTCTTCCATGATTCAATATGTTGTTGGTTACTGTTTCCGACGGAACCAACGGCTGCCGACTCGGATGACATCCATCCCGAACCATACACCGTTCTCGTTCATCTTGGTTTTTATCTTTTCAAGAGTGACCGGACCTACGCCCCAGGTCTCGATAAGATGCTGTTCACTGAGCGGAATCAGGTCTCCGATATACAATATGCCGCGAGCTTCCAGATGGTCGCATACAGACGGTGTGATGCCCATGCTGAACACCGGCTTCGAGAGGTAATGAACCTCTTCCGCAGGAATGTTGCCTAAAGCAATCTCCAGTCCCTCTTTGATTTTCTTCTGATACTCGATGCGTTGTCCTATCTCGCGGAGAGCCTGCTCGCTGTACGATATTTCTGTTCGTAACCGGGCGGATTGCTCCACAAGCGTGTCGCTGCTTTCTCTTAGTTCGGCTTGGATGTTCGTCAATGATTCGATGTTCTCATCAAGTTTGCCGCGCTTCTCTTCCAGTTCTTCGGTTATCTCCTGCAATTGGGTGATACGTCTTTTCAGGAACGAAACGTGTTCGTTTTCGTCCGCTATCATTTCCAGCAGGTAATCGAATCGCTGTAACTTGTATGCAAAATCCTTTTTGACCGAAACAAGGGCTTCGGCAAGTTCTTCCATTTTCCGACGGGGCAATCTTTTTCTCGCACATCGGTACATCAGGACAAGTGCCGTTATCATCAGTAAAAGTCCTATAAGCATGATAATGTCTATTGTTTCCATATTCTCTTCGTTTTATTCGTTTAGTGTAATGATTGCACGTACCTTGTGCGCCTGTGTCTTGGGTGTTTCCTGCATCGAGCCGCTTCCCATGGAATAGAGCCACGCCTTCGCCTTTTCCTGCCCGGCCACTTCCGTACTCGTCCAGTACCAGCAGTCGTCGGCTGCATCGGGCAGTTCGTCGCCACCGCACATCCTGATGATGGGGTTTATCTGGCTCTTTGCATTATAGAGCATCCGCATCTGCGCCACGGATGGGATATAGGACGACTGTCCGTACCGCCACAGGGCGAAGACTGCTTCTGCCATAGGCGAGGTGGTTTCTCTGGTGTCGTAGATTGCAAAGGTGTTTTCGTTGCCGTCCAGTGCCGTGATGTCAGCAGATGTGCGTTGGTTTACCCCTATGCTATCTGCAAAAGCCTCCGGAGCCAAGTCCCACAGGTAAACCGCATAGCCATTGCCTTCAATGGTTTCATCGTGATTGACATGGAACACCACGGCAATAGGCTGTTTTTCGGATTGCTTGAAGTCTGATACCGACAACACTTTGCCGTCCGTACACAGGATATGACAGGGCTTCATTGTCGTGTCCGGGAAATCCCGGTGTGCGTCACAGGCCACGAATAACGTGACGATGGTCAACAGGCTGAATAGCCTGCAAGCGTTTATGTATAATTTCTTTTTCATTTTTCCTTAGTTTAGAGGTAATTTTACACCTAAGACAATACCCGTGCGGAACAGGTCTTCTCCTTTTATCATCAAATCGGTTTTCACCTGGCAGAACAGCCTCCAGCCACCTCGAAGCACATAATTGTGTTCATAGCCGAGGTGGATGCCACCCAAGAACCGGTTAGTGTCACTCCCGGCCGATGCTCCGATACGGACATTGCCGTAATGGTTGCGACCACGCGCCACACAAGGCTTGTAGGCTACTCCGAATCCGTAACTCCTGTAATTCCTCCAGAATGATTCCGGACAGATATGACCGCAGGATGCGCATTCGTTCCATTTGAGATAACCGTTGGCAAAAAACTCCCATGTGTGGTGGTACTTGCCCTCATGTTCGTATGAGAGGGTGAGATCCAGCCCGTTTTGATACAGGCAACCGACACCCAACGAAAGACGGTCACTGTTGCTTTGCGCTTTGCCGTTCATGGCAAATGTTATAATCGCAACCAATACCAATAATATCTTTTTCATCATTCCTCCTCCAATAATACACGGTTAAACGAATCGGCTGAAAGCACATCCTCGTAGTCTATATTCAGATGTATGTTCCTGCCGCTTATCTGTTTCTCGGTCATTTCAATGGTCAGTACCTTGTCGTTGGGGAAGGTCATCTTCTTCAACACGATGACGTTACGATAGCCATGACGGAATGACTTTGCCTGTTCAAGTACCAATGCGGGGGCCAGCTCTATGATTTGGGCGTTGGTTGCCTTGGACAACTTCTTGTCCGCGAGTTTTACCCGTATCTGATCGATGTCGAAACGGATATTGGTCTTGTTCTCGATGGAGAAGTCAATGAAAAAATAATCACCGACCGCATAGATGTTGTTCAATCTCATCGTCATGCGGTGTTCCCGGCTTCTCACGTTGCGGTATTTGGCAGGAGAGTTCCATATACGCCTCGCAAACTGTGTCATATCAGCCTGTGACATACTCACGGCCGGATTGTTATAGGCGTTACGTTCCCGGAACTCGATTTCCTTGTCCGTCACGGCTTCCTGCATCCTTGTGGTATAGAGCAACGCATACTGGGTACGATAGCGTTCCGTGACAATGGTGACGACGGCCAGTACCTCACCGTCCTCGTGTCCTGTCTCCTTTGGTTTCAGACGGATTGTGTTGTTTATCGGTTGGTCACCGACCACTTTGTCCGTGGAAATATCCACGAAGCGTATAGGTTCGGAAGCGGTAATGACCGTGGTCACTTGCTCGTTGACGGTCAGTTGCTCCAGTTCCTCGTAAGTCTGCTGGGCGAATGTAGGCAGGCTCGACAATGCCGCCGTTACTCCGATACAGATAGTCTTGATAATCTTCATATCTATGATTCTTTGAATGGTCATTTACTTTGCATTTCTTTTTTCCTTGCTGTTGATGATATAGACAAACGTACCGTATTTCAGGTTGACCTTGTTCTTTTTGATGTTCTTGCTGATGGCGTTGCTCGTCTTTTGGTAGGCATCCTGAATAGCCTGCATTCCCCATTGGGTAAGGCTGTTGCCATTACTGCCGGTATTCATGTTCATGTTGCTGTTGAACGCTCCGCTTGCCACATCTTTGGCGGTTTCCCTGAATGAACTTGACGGCACATACAGCCCCTCCAGTCCGTCGGTATCATAGAGCGACAGGCTGACCTTGACGATTTCATCATTCACCAGTACGCTGTTAATGGTTCCCTTGACCCTCTGCGAGGAAAAACCGCTCATGATGGCATAGAGATAAGAACCGCTTTTGACCACCGTCTCATTGATTTCCACATCATCCAAAAGCCGAAGCCTGACACGGCTTCCGTCCACGGCCTTGACATCCTCGTCTATAATCGCCTTGATCAGATTAGGCTCATGCTCGTTTTGGGCAATGGTGTTGAAATAGTCGGAGGTCACTTTTACTTTCTTGACCATTTCACCCGGTTCTTCGTTTTCGGAAGGAGCGTTTACCGCCCGGCTGTCTTCATTGATTGTTTCGCTTGCGGACACTCCGGTTTCCGTGCGTTGTTCAAGACTGTTTTCTGCAAGCGGTTCAACAGGCTCCACCTGTGCCTGCGCCTTTAGTCGTGCTTCCGCGAGGGCACGCTCCAGTTCTTTGAGGGCTTCCTGCTCTCTCGCTTTGGCATCGGTAGCTTCCTCTGCCTGTAATTTCTGCTGTTCCAGTTCACCCAAGAAGGCAACTTCGTCCTGGCTGTACTGCGATTCGTATTTTTCCTTGTCATCATCGGGTTCGTCTCGTTCTATGTTATCCACAGCCGTGTAGTCGGCAATCTTGCCCCACGACTTTGCCATGTTCTCGTATTTGCTTCCTATGCCGTCGCCGCCCTTGATGGTGGCATCGGGCAGGTCGGGATTCAGGAACTCCGTGGTCTGGAGTGTCTTGTCGGCTATCTCTGCCTTTTCTGCATTGAAGAGGTCAAAGATGAAATAGGACGCGCCCAACAGCGGAATATACAATATGGCAGGAAGCATATATTTGGGCTGCCTGAAATTGATTTTCTCGAATATCCTTTTCATCGTTGTCTGGTTTGGGTGGGTTCAACAATGGGAGCAACCGGCTCCTTGTGGCGTTCTCTGAGCAGACTGTCCTGCATTTCTGTAGCACTTCTTATCTCCTGACCATGCCGATAGGCCTTGGTCAGCCGATAAATGTTGAAGGTGAATGTGCCGATTACGAAACCGAATACCATGACAAGGAACAGTATCTTGTTCCTGTTGGCAAAGCCCTGTATCTTGGCGGCCAGTTTATCAAGACGTGTCGCCTGGGCGAATTTGCGACCGGCATTCACATCACGCTCGTATCTCTCTTTGTATTGTGGATCGTTCTTGTCCGGCATCTTTTCGCCGAACAGCATCCTGCGGAATCCTTTGGTGTTCATATCTGTAAATTTTAATAGGTTGCTTTCGTTTTCTGTTCGATGTCTTTATTGAGGAGGGTACGCCAATTTACGATAAGCAATCCGTGCGGATTGTTCTCGGTTCTCGGCACTCGTTTGAGTTGTCCTGCCGTCACCAGTTCACGCATCAGGATGTTGCTTCTGCGCTCGATACGTTGCCGTCCGTAATAAGTGAACTCCATATTGCTTTTGTCAAACCGCACACTGTCGCAGTAAATGGAGAATACGGCACTCGTTCCCAAGATGTTGGAGTAAAAGCCTTTCTCTTTGAGCGTGTTGTACTGTGCAAGTCCGGTCTCGTCCACCAGGTACATCGCCTTTTCCATCGTGTATTTGATGTACTTGTCATCGGGAGGAAGCGTGAAAAAGAAGTGGTGGAACATTTCCACATGACTTTTGGCTTCCACATCAAGGGTTTCGTCCATCGTGGTACGGTTGACCAATATTGGCACGTTGCCGTCCAGCACATAGACTTTCTTCTGTGCATCTGTCACCATTGTCCGTGCCGTCCAAATGCTGCTTACGCTGATGATGATGCAGCCGACAAGGAAGAACGAGCAGATGATTCCCACTAACTTGATTTTGTTTTCTAAATTTCTGATTACCATTGTATATTTTTGATTATGAGTTTACGATTATCGCATCATAGTACCGATTGCACCGGTCGCTGTCATCTTCGCCTGTTGAGCCACACCTTCACCGAAGTTTCGGGTTGAGAATGCGGTATCGCCCTCCGGTATCATCCAGGCGGCCAAGTCCGGAACAAGGTTCAAGCATTTCAATGCCACGATACTTGCAGCCATAAGGTAGCCTGCCGAGAAAAAGGAGTTTTGCAGATAAGCAGCCATTGTCTGCTCACTTACCGTGATTGCCGTCAGGTTTTCCACCTGTATGCAAAGCACAATGTCGAACAGAAGCAGGACATAAAATCCGACGAAGTAGAGCATCGCACCATAAAAATGTACCGTCAGATACCTTGTCAGCCATTTGGCCCAAGCTCCTTCCCATTTGGGCAAGAGGCTGAAAGCCCATTGTATCGGTCCGAAAATCGTGAGCATTCCGAGCAGGATTTGCTGGCAGTAAATCGTAGCCCACCAGCCTATGCGAAATACAATTAAGGCTATGAGCATCACGATTTTATCTATTCCTACAACAATCCCGGAAGTAAGTGAAGTGAACCAAAGTTTGGCTGCATCCTTTTCCATATTGGTCACTTCGTCCACCCCGGTCTGTTCCATAGTGGCTTCTATCAGATTAGGGTCGGAAGTTCCGCTGTGTGCCACATCCGCTTGTGCTTGCAGGCTGGTGTACATTGTATCTCTTGCATAGATGAGTTGCTGCACCTCCTGAAATTTATCCTCTATCTGTGTGGCTTCTGCCTGATACAGGTCATGAGTATAAGAGCCGATACAATTCGGGATATAGGATAGGAAATCCAACACGCACCAGTTGCTCCCACTGTTTACCATACCCGTGTCTGCCGGAGGATACCACCAGCATAGGATAATTGAAATCGCCAATGGCTTGAACAACTTCATGATATCCAGCGGTTCGTTCTTGACCATCATCTTATACGCCATGCCTGCTGCCATGACGATTGCAAACAAGGCCGCGAGTGCCATACACATTTGGAGGATCCACCAAAACGGGCCTTGTGAACCTGTGAAGGTGGCATCCGTCAGGAACTCGTTGGTCTGAAAAATCACATCATCAATCTCTTCTTCAAGCAGATTGATGCCGAAATCTGAAAGTATATCTCCGCTTGTCATCTATTTTTCCATTTAATTTTATCTGTTCACACTCTCATTACCGTCTTCGTTTCCGTCATCATTCTGCGACCCTCGCACTGCTGACCGGGATTCATTCCAGCGACTCATGGCATTGCTGATAATGCTTCTTTTGTCTATCGGGCGGTTCTCCGTTGCCGAAAGGAGATTCTTCGTGGCATTGCGGTTGCTCAACTGGACGAGATATTTCACCAGTACATCGTTTTGCCGGGAGACATCGGCATAGATTTGCAGATACTCTTTCTTACGCTGCGCGTTGGGCATATAGGCATCCCTTGTTGCCTTGATTGCGCATTGATAGACACGGTAATAGTCGTTCCACCGTTCTTTTTCTTTTGGCGAGCCGCCTGTCATCATTATGCGGTCAATGTTCTTCTGAAACTGCCGCATCTGTGATTCCACCTTGTCCTTTTCCGCAAGCCAGGCCAAATCCACTTGTCGGTCTGCCACATTCAAGGCTTCAATCTTGGCTCTGCTTGTGAGTGCGGAATCTATGGCTTCCGCTTCATCTACCTGCTGATAGGAAGCCACGCCTGCCGCCGTGCGGAATGTGAGTTTGTTCTTGACAGCTGCCGTTTTCTTGTACTTGTTGTGCAGCAACGTGTAATAAAGTTCCGGTTTGAGCGCACCGGCTCCGGTTTCTTCCACCGTGATTTGGTTCATCTTGGGCGAATCGTGGTTGTAGGTGACATATTGGGCGTTTGCCGCAATGGTTGCCACTAACAGCATCGTTGTAAAAATCCATTTCATAATTTCTCTATTTTTAGTTATCAATAATCCAGTTTACCTGATTGTCTCCACCGTCCGAAAGCATCGTCAATAAGTTCCCGTTTGGTCTTGGTACGATAGACTTTCTCTTTCCAATAGCCGATACGAACCTGTATGTACCGCCAGGTCTCGAAATAAGCACGGTTCAAATGCTTCTCGATATTGTCAAGAGAATAGTTGATGCTGTTCAGCACCATCAGCAAGTCCGAAGTGGAACAAGCCGCCGCACCTGTGGCGTACAGAACCAAATCGCTCACGGATTTATATAGGTATTCTCCTTCCTGGGCTATCATCCGTATGGCTCCGGCATTGATGGATAATATCAGAGTGTCTGCCAACTCTATGTGTTTCCGCTTGATGACCTTCTCATTGAAATCTTCAAGCATCGCCTTGTAGTCGGATATTCTTTCGCTGACCCCTTTGTAGGTGGAATGTACATTCAATGCCGTGCGCAGGGACTGGTACATCACGTCAATCACATCGAAAGCTCTGGTGTACTTGTCCAGATCCACGTTCAACTCCTTATAACCCACCGTTTCCTTACGGCTGTATTCATGCAGGAGTTTGTTGCTGTGTTCCAATGTGGAGCGAGCCAGCAAGAGGCTTCGCTGTTGCTTGTGGTCATTGATATAGGCTTCAACCGTCCCCACATCAAAACTCCATTGCGCATTTGCGGACAGGGGTGCCAGCAGCATTATCAACAATCCGAGTATATATGTCCTGCCTCTTTTCATCGCTTGCCCTCCTCAATCTTTCTGTTTCGTGCGTTTTCCATCCAACGGTCGTGACATTCCTCCACAAGGGAAAGTCTGCGCCCCTGATCATCGTCAACGGGTGGCAGAACATCTTTCAGCACGTCAATGATACTGCGCCTGTAGTGCATCATCTTTTCCAATGATACCAAGTCGGCGTAAATCTTCGTGAGCCGGGAATCCACTTCACGGGCTATTTCCAGCCGGTCGCTTGACCAAAGCAGGTGATACATATCGTTTGTTTTCGTGTCCTCCTGCGGTGCAGTACGGGCATATTCAGTCGTTATCTTGCACTTCGGATATTCTTTCGCGATTTCCGCTATGCGGTCATTGACCAGTTTTGTCTTTTCCTTGTCGCTCATATCGGGGTCAAGCGTAATCACTTCCACCACATGGGTATCCGAATACTCCGTTGTCAAGTCCCAGGAGATTTGCAGGATAGCCCTGTGTATCTTGATGCCAAGGAAGTATTTGGGCTTTCGGGCGATTTTCAGTGTCGCCTTGAATGTGATGATGCCGTTGATATTCGGGATTGTGCCTTTTCGGACATAGGTGTAGCCGTTCCAGGAACCGTTGTCCTGCCAGGTGATATTGTAAGCCGTCTTGCAGTCTTGCATGATAGCCGGTATCCGGTAATAGTCATCGGTCTGAACATCGTTGTCGCTTTGGGCTTCTTCTTTTGCTTGTGCGATTTCCTCTTGCTTCTGCTGCCAGGCGGCAAGTTCAGGTTTCAACCTGTCTATCTCCGCTTTGTTCTCATTGTATTTCTGACGGAGAGGAACGGCATCCTCCACACTGGCATTGGCAATCTGTTTGATAAGCGATTCGTTTTCCGTTTCCAATGCGGATATTTGTGACTGGAGCGCGTAAACCTTGTTGTCCGCTTCCCGCTGCATGGCATCGAGTTCAGACAAATCCAGTTCCTCGCTTTCAGCTGTAGTCTTCATCGCGCACTCTTTGGAATGTGCGTTGAGCGTACTTCCGCATTTCCGGCACTTGTACTGGGTTGTTCCCTGCCCAAGTGTCGCACCGTCCGAACAGGTGACACTGATTGTTACCGTCTCGCATCCTTTCAGTTTCTCTTCATTGGTTGCCTGGTAATAGTTCCGGCTGTCGGAAGCGATATAATAGACATAGCCGTCTTCGTTGTCGTTAAACTCAGACAGGTGTGCATTAAGTTGTGCCTTGAATGTGTTCAAATCCATCGAATAGGAATCGAACACGTCTTCATAGACTATTTCCTCGTTGTTCCAGCTTTTCGTGACGTGGATTTCGTAGGCGTATGCCTTCTTGGTTTGCTTCTTTCCTTTTTTAATGATATAACTGTTCTGATAATAATTGATAGTGTAACTGAACCCGTCATTGGCGTTGTTAAGCTGCTGCACTCTGTTCCTTGACCATCCGGCGTAGCGTTCCGAATTGGAAAGAGCCTGTTCCTTTTGCGATGCGTTGGGATAGAAGTTCGGATCGCTTGTCTTGAAGCGGGTCCATTCACCACCTTCAAGGATGCTCTTGTCATCTGTCGGGGGATAATAGTCGCAGAGAGAGACACTGCCACGGTCACGCCTCGCGATGTACCATCGCTGGGTGTAGTAATTCCCGGCTGTTTCGTCCAGATAATCGGTAATCCACGAAGTGAGGTTGTAGTCGCTGAACTTGAACAATCCTGCCACATTTTCTTCACCACCCACGATGCCCAGTATGGTCTGTCCGGCATTGTTCTCCAGTTGCTCGAAAAGTCCGTTGTAATGCTCGTAGATGTCAATGACCTTGCTGACTTTCCCGTTCATCAGCTCGTGAAACGAGTTCTGTTGCAATAAGGCGTTCCCGATATTGGTGATTCCCGAAGTGGCAAGACCGGCTCCCATCCGGTAAAGTTTGTCCAAATCGGCTTTCAGGTTTTCCTTGGTGAAGTTGTCCAGCACTTTGGATATGTCATCAAAGAGCCGTTGCCAGTCCACGTTGCCAATCTCGGAGAGTTTTAAGATGGAGGCGATTTCTTCATTGATTTCCAGAAAGACGATATCGGAGAAAGACAGAGTGCTGTTGGTGACAACGCTCTCGAACTGCATACAGAGGGATTTGGTGTCATCGCATACTTTCATCAGATAACTGCACCAATGGAGCGCGGTCTGTGGAGAACGGAGCATCAGTTTGGAGACAATCCATGTCTTCGGGATAATCTTGTGCGCCACCAGATGATAAATCCTGCGGTAGTAGTAATTTTCGGTGGCACTGCTCCAGATGCCCAAATCAGTGAGTGCCTTCCTCTCCAGGAACTTGCTGGCAAATATTCCGGCAGTGGCCACTTCCGAAGCCTTGTAGTGTTTCAGTATATTCTGCACCTGCTCGTCATAATACGCTTCTGCAACGGTTTCAGTACCGTAGGCGGCAACCATAGCGGCCACGGTTTTCGCATCGAAGTTCACGCTGTAATACTGGGCATGAACTTGTTGGGCGAAAATCGTGGCTATTGTCATTATTATGAGAGCGAATCGTTTCATTGTTGTTTTGTCTTTGGTTGATGAAGATTCAATACCTTCCCGGCTGCATTCACTTTTTGGGCAAACGGCAGGGACTTGCTTATACCGGAAGCATCCCAGTCGGCACAATAGCGTTCAATAGCTTCTTGGTGACTGCATTGCAGTTCAGCCTTGTAGAGTTTCAACGCCTCTTTCTCAGCCCGTTCCGTGGTATAGGTCATGTAACACTCATGCGGTTCCTCCACACCATACACACCGCTGGTAGTGCCACGGCGGATAAAGACCTCACGAAAGAACGAACGCGCCTCTTTATTCTCTAGCCGGTTGATGGTAAAGATTTTCTTGCAATCCACGTCTGTCAGACCGAGAATAGCTTTGATAGTATCAAAGCGTTCACGGAACTTGCTTTGGTCAAGCAACATTACCACATCGGAGTTGTTGATGATAGCCTCCTTTACAATCTCAGACCCGATGATGTCCTGAATCTCCTGTGTCACCACGCCCACTGAAGCCCAGAACTTTCGGGCGGTCTTATACATGAATTTGATGTATTCTGCCATAAGAGGGCTGGCTATGGCTTTCCATGCCTCCTCAATGACCAGGACTTTGCGGTTCTTCTTGATACGCATCTTTTGCAGGAACACGTCCATGATGATGAGTGTCACCAAGGGAAACAGGAGCGGATCATCTTTTATGGAATCGATTTCAAAGACAATGAAGGTCTCATCAAACAGCGAACTGTCCATGTTTTCGTTCAGCGTCTTGTCGTGGTTGCCACCTCGATAGAAGTCTTTCATCATATACCGGTAGGTGGAAATGTCTATCCCGGTTATACTGTTTTCATTGCAGATGTCGGGAATGCGCTGTACGGAGAACTCATAGAACGTATTGAATGACAGTGATTCCACTTTCAGTTCCTTTCTCCTGCGTTCTATCTCGTCAATGACAGTTTCTATCCGTGCGTTCAGTTCCGTTTCACTTTCAGCGCGGTTGCCACTTTTGTTTCGCTCGTCAATCAAAAGGCTTTTGCGCAAATCTTCCCGTTGTGGTGGAGTGAAACCATCGAAACCGTTGAAGTAGGTATCGTAATATTCGGTGATGACCTGCTCGATCAGCCTGTCTTCCGTTTTGGTGACCGTCCCTTGGCTGCCTTTCCAAATCAGCAGCACGAGATTTTTCAGGAAGCCTGTCTTTTCCACGTTCAATTCCTGCCTGTTGATGCGGAAAGGATTCATCGTAATCGGGTATTCCTCCGTGTAGGAGATATATTTTCCACCCAAATACTCGCACAGTCCCTCGTATGAGTTACCGGTATCTACCATTACCACGTCCGTCCCTTGCTCGTGAAGCTGGCGCACAACGCTGTTCATGTGGAACGACTTGCCGCTGCCGGAAGGACCCAGACAGAAAAAATTACTGTTGTCGGTCAATTTCTCCGCGCCCTCTTTTCCTGTGATGTCGATAGCCACAGGCACGCCTTGCCTGTCCGTGTAATATATCTTCAAAGGAGTTTTCTCGCTATGCAGGATGCGTTCCTTGTACATCAGACAGGCTGCCGCATCACCCAAGGTAAGGAAACGGTCATAGTCAGGATTCATACCGTAACAGTTGCCCGGAAAGGAGTTGACGAACAGCTCCAACTGGTTGTAGGCTCTTTTGGAAATATGGATGCCCATCCTTGAAAACTGGTTTTCCAGATGGTTGGTGCATTTGTGAAGGTCGGTGTCCGCGGACATGGCTACTACAAGATTGTAGTGCGTATAGACCAGTTGCTTGCTTTCCCTTGCCACCACCTCCTGCACACGCTTGATGTCTTCTACCGCCATTTGATTACCGGGATTGGGCATACTCGCATGGCGGTTCTTCTTTTTGTCAAGCAAGGCCAGTTCTCTCTTTTGGTTGGGAATGAATATCATCTGGTTATACACCACCGCTTCGGTATTGGGAATGCCGGACACAACAGACACCAGATCCATCGGCATACTGCTGTTGTTGACTTCCACGTTGGTATAGGGACGAATGACAGACGGCAGGCTTACGTTATCCACATCCACAAGGCTATACACCTTGCACCGTTTGTCTCCCATGGAGATACATTCGTCATCCACCTTGAAGTTAGTCATCGAGACTACCTTGTCACGGAAGTTCATGGCGAAATAACGGTCAACATATTCATTGACTTCCTGCCTGTTCAGGAATCTCACCTGTACGCCGGCATCACGCAGCTGGTCGTGAACCTTGCGTATCTTTACAAGGAAGTCTCGCCACTTCTTGCCGTCAAAAGAAAACAGACGGCTTTTCTTGACTTCCTGAGTGATAGTAAGGTAACATTCGCTGTCGGTATAAGGTCTTCCGTTGAAGTAACGGAAATAGGATGTGGAGAGAAATTCACGGTTCTCGTCGCTCTCTTCCGTGAACTTTTTCCGGATAAAAATATCCTGCTTGTGTATGGCATAGCCTTCTCCCAAAGTCTGGGCAATGGCGGTGAAAAGTTGCGTGAACTCATAGTAAGAGTCGATATTGGCGCAATACTTCTGTACCGGGTTCTCCAGTTTCAGCACGGCGGAATACTCTCCGGTCTTGGTATATATCACACCAATCCCGTCCGCTTCTTCCACGGAGAAATAGATGTCTTGAAAGATGCGTTTCCGCTTGCCGCCCGTTCCAAAGGCATAGACCGACACGGCCATGCCCACGCAAAGGGCAATGAAGACTATGAAAACATATATAATCATTCGGCTGTTTACAATTAAGGGCAGGCTGACCTATTGAAAGGCCAAGCCCACCCACGTTCAACATTCAATATATCCATTCATGGTCAAATGGTTTTCTGTTACATTTTCTTTGAGTAGGCATAGATGAACACCCCACGTTCCTGCCGTTTGCTGTGCAGTCCCTTGCGCTGCTTGAACAGAATCAGTCCCACACCGCTTGTCACGGTGACGGACAGGACAATCAGGGCAAGGACGAATCCTGCCATACAGTAGGCTATGATGAAGCCGACAATGGCGATGCCTATCGTGGCTGCCGCCCAATAGATGTAGCGACCCTGAATACCCATAAATTCAAGGGGACGTTGCAGCCCCTTGAACAATGGATAATCCGGATAGTGTTCCTCTTTCCCGTTCATGATACCTGCGGTTTAGGAGAGTCCGAAGAACAGAGGAAGTGCCTGGGCTGCCGCGATAAGGAAGATGCAGGCTCCGACCACCATCATGATCTTTTTCTTGACATCCTGCTCCTCGTTGTTCATCGCGATATATACCGAGATCGCACCTACTACGGCTACCACACCGGCAATGGCGTAACAGAGTTTCACCACGATAGGAACATACTTGGCGATTTCCTCGCTCACTTGGGTCAGTGCCGCTGTTCCGGCCGAGTAGTCTCCTGCGGTAGTCTGTGCCATCAAAGCGGTCACACCGCACACCATCATCAGGCAGGTCATCTGCGTTTTCTTTGAAGTCGCGATTTTCTTTGCGAATCGTTTTACTTTTTCAAACATACTTGTCTTGTTTTAATTGAACTTTATTGATTGTTTTACACTCGTGATTTTCTAAATTCGATAGCCGAAAAATGCCGGAAAGACTATTGTCGCACCGATGATGAAAAGGCAGGCTCCGACCAGCGTGAGTATATGCTTGGTGATTCCGTCCTCGCCTGTGTTCATCTTGATATATATCTGGAATGCGGCTATGACCGCAAAACCTCCTGCAACCGCGTAAATGATGTACTGGACATAGAGCATCATCGTCACCACATAGTCGTGCATGGAAGCCAGCGCGTCCGCTCCCCACGAGTAGTTCACGCCGCCGCTTTTAGCGAAGACGGAACAAGGGAGCAGCGTACACAGTGCGCTTAGTATTCTTTTGCCATTGTGTCGGGTCATAGTTCATCAATTACGTTCTTGGTGGTTACACCTCCGTCCGGATGCAATTCTCCAATGCCATTTTGAATCATCAGCTTGTACAGCTCTGCGGAGTTATAAGGATTGGAGAAGGTAACCTGTGTCTCTTCCATGTTAGCCTTGACCTTGTTGTTCAGAGCCTCGATGACATCCTGTCTCGGCTTTTCGTCTGTGGGATTTGTTTCCTCCGACACATTCTGTGTCTCATCGATGTAGTGTGTCTCATACTCGTTATCTCCGATATTGAATCCCTTGTCGTTCTCCACCACGCTGACGCTTTCTTCCTCGTCAAAATCGCTCACGTCAAATTCTTCTTCTCCGGATTTTATCTTTTCCCCGTTTTTACCATAAAGGTCTCTTGCTATCATCACAGCGTAGTAGATGATGTATGCCACGGTCAGCGCAATGGCGAAGATGAAATATGCTTTCATATCTTATAGTCTGATTTTAGAATATGATTAAAATATGAACGCAAAGGAAGTACAATAATTTCATACTACGAAATATCCTTGCGAAAAGCGGCTGAATATTAAACATTATTCTGAGAAAATCTAAAATCATACTCAATTATCATACTTTAAGCGCAATTTTGAACCGAAAAACGAGCCGGATTGAGACGAGGATGAAAGATGAACAGGTTGTCCGGTTTGCCCGGCTTAATGTCTTTACTTGTATTTTCCAAAGAAGATCAGATGAAAGTCTCTTATTCATCAATGACTATTAAACCAATCACCCGTTTCTTTGCTCAACTCGTGCAAAATCATTAACTTTGCAACAGATTTTCAAGGTGTTTGTGGTAATAAAAGACGAAAACGCAAAACTGCCATGTATATTTTGAAAGACGAACAGAGAACAATTACCATTAAGCGGATGAATAATTATGGCACTTGCTATCAACATAGACGACCTGCTGAACAAACAGAGGATAGAATCCAATCGGATTGAATTTAAGAAAGGTTGGAATCCGGTGAGCATATACCACAGCGTATGCGCTTTCGCAAATGATTTTGACGACCTTGGTGGCGGTTATATCGTGGTAGGCGTTGACACTGACGACAAGACCGGAGTTGCCATTCGGCCTGTTGAAGGAATACCCATTGAAGAGATTGATGACATCCTTCAGGATATGGTCGGCTATAATAACAAGATAGCCCCGTACTATATGCCTCGGACAAGCACGGAGGAAGTGGACGGCAAGACTGTACTCGTAATATGGTGCCCTGCCGGGATTAACCGTCCGTATTCTGTTCCGGAGAATGTAACGGCAAAGAACGGTTCCAAGGAATACTTCTATATCCGCAGTGGAACAAGCAGCATTATCGCCAAAGGTGAGGTGCTGGATGAGCTTCGCGAACTTGCCAGTCGTGTGCCATTTGATGAAAGGGGCAACCCTGACATTCGTTTGGAAGACATATCCACTTTGCTTTTGCGTGAATACCTGGTGAAAGTCGGAAGCAAACTGGCAAGCGAGATTAACATCAGACCACTGCAAGAGATTCTGGAGCAGATGGACTTGTTTGTCGGCCCGAAGGAAAACCGTATGCTGAGAAATGTGGCTGCCATGATGTTCTGTGAGAATCCAAGCAAATTTTTCAAGCGGACACAGGTGGAGATTGTCTATTTCCCTGAAGGAAGGCTGAATAATCCGAGTAACCTTTACGAAGGAGCAGTCATCACAGGTTCTGTTCCGCAGATTATAGACCGCACCTTGGAATACTTGAAGCGTATGCTCGTGATGCAGAGTATCATCAAACCGGAGAATGACTATCGCAGTAGGAAATTCTATACTTATCCTTATCAGGCATTAGAAGAAAGTGTCACGAACTCGCTTTATCATCGTGACTATCGGGAATGGGAACCTGTCGTAATAACAGTAGAGCCGGATAGTATTACCATTCAAAATGTGGGTGGCCCGGATCGAAGTATATCTGCCGCTGACATTTCCCGTTGTGAGATTCTTGTCTCAAAACGTTACCGCAACCGTCGCTTGGGTGAATATCTTAAAGAACTGGACATGACCGAAGGGCGTTCTACAGGTATTCCGACCATACAAAATGTGTTGGAGAATAATGGCTCTCCACGTGCAACCGTTGTCACGGATGAAGACCGCACATTCTTCCGCATCACGATTCCTTGCCACGAAGCTGCCGGAAATATAATAGCCGACATAGCCAACAAAGATGCTTCCGTGAAGGCATCAAGGCGAGGTGCACTCAAAACTGCACTACAAACTGCACTACAAACTGCACCAGAAACTGCACTACAAATTTTGGAACAAATACAAATCAATCCCAAAGTAACCATGACAGACCTTGCTAATCTGACAGGTTATTCAAGAAGGTGGGTAGCCCAAACAATGAAGCAGCTTCAGGAATTGAATGTTATTAAGAGGGTAGGTTCTACTAAGACCGGCTATTGGGAGATTATAGCCAAATAGATAGTAGGAAAAATCCATAACCAGGTTTACTTACACACATATCCACGAAAATCCCTCCTGTGCGGAGAGCCTTTCGTGGATACTATATTTCTATCAAAGGGAATACAAAGACTAACGCCTTTTGCCTCTCAGATAGTCATTGAGGTCTTTGTAGTTATAATAACATTCCGAATGGTCAGTTACACGGTTGCCACAAAGTCCGGCAATGGTTTCGACTGTTTTTCGCCCGGCAAGGTCGTTATCCAGATAGCAATGGATGGCGATGTACCGTTCCAGTTCCACAAGACACTTTTTCAGATTACTGACTGAGTTCATCACAAGAAAATCGGTAGGACTGTCGATGCAGACATGATAGTCTCCTTTTCTATGAAGTTCTTGGTAAGACAAGAAGTCCATAAAGCCCTCGAACACGCAGACATGATTTTGGATTATATCCTTGTTATACCTGATGACGGATATGTCTTTCCCCTTTATACATCCTTTATAATAAGGATTGCGCACCTCGTAACCGCCGGTCTTGTTTTCAAAGGCTATGGCGAAATAGTGTCTTTTGCGTAGCTCATAATGAATTTCCTTGCAATAAAGCCTGCCGATATTCTCACTGATATACCTGGAACGGAGGTAAGACAACAGGGCATGGTGGCTCAGTTCTTTTACTTCCACGTTTTCCATTTCTTCCTCGATAGGACAGGGACGGACACTCCGGCTTTGTAATTGTTGAAAAGGTACGCCAATGGCATTCTCGCTGATGCGGAGCAATACCATACTTACATTGCCAGTACGATAAAGGTGTTTTCCCAGTTCTATGATGTCACCTCCGGCAGAAAGCCCAAAGTCGTACCATTCGTTCAAATTATCGTTGACCTTGAACGAGGGGGTACGTTCCTCTCGCAATGGGGAGAGGTACCAATACTGGCAGCCACGCGCATTGACTGGAGAATGTCCTATTATCCGCAGATATTCCACGAGCCGTATCTGTTTCGCTTCTTTTATATTCATTTTAGTATGGTTTACTTATATATACCCACAAACTAAACCATACTGCTTAGAGATGGAAAGAACTATTATAGGAGTAGGTACGACCGTTTTTTGTAATGGCATGATTTTCCAACAGGAACTTACACAAGTTTACCAATGTGTTTCTTCCTCTTGAATACCCAATGCTCTCATATCCCTTTTTAAGAGCTTCAAGCAAAGATTGATAGCCATATTCCGCGCATTCTTCAAAGGTTACTTCCAAGGCGGTTCGGTGTTGCTGCTCGGTCATATCTATATAAGAAGCCAGTCTGTCCATTTTGTTCTTTTTGAATTGATGTTCTTTTACCAGGTGTGGGAGAGAGTCTTCTCCGATTTCAAATGCGAAAGGCGTAAATTCCCTGTCCCTTATGTGCATGGCTCTTACTTCGCTGATTTTTCCATTTTCATTGTTTTTTGATATTTGCAGGATAGTCTCGGCCTTATTGTTCAGTTCTGTTCCGATATGCCCTCTGGTATTGTCATCCCCTTTGTTTAGATGTAAGACGGTGTGGATATGCAGTTCGTAATAGCTTGACCATCTCATCAGTTCATTGATTATGTCAAGAGATTCACTGGGACTGTTTATGTCATGGATTAAATCACGGATGCCGTCAATGATTACGAGCCCGATGTTTTGCTCTTCGTGGAGTGCCCATCGTATAATATCTCTCCTTTGGTCGGGAGTGTATTCTCGCAGAACCAAGAATTGGATGTTGTCATTTTCCTGGTCAGTAGGCAATCCTGCCAGTTTGAGGATTCGATGAAGCACTTTGTGGCAATGGCACTTGCTTTGTTCTGTGTCGATGTATAGGATTCGATTCTTGCAAGATGGCAGTTCTGCTTTGTACTTTAGAATCTCCTTTCCGGAAAGAGCCGATGCGACAATAGCACTGACATTGAATGTCTTTTTGCTTTTGGGTTTGCCGGTGGAAGCACTGAAATTTCCGATTGTGGCAATGGTAACACCGTCTATTTGTACGATTTCCTGTGGAAACTCATATTTTTCGGTAACACTCAGCCGTATATATTTCAATAAAGACTTATATTTGGCTTCGTCTATCCGATAATTGTTGGGTTGTATCATATCAGGTTGCATTATTTTTTCCCTCCTTTTGTTGGTTTGTTCTTACTTTTTTGTCCCAATGTGTAAGCGATGATATTGGCTTGCCTTTCTATTTCTGTATTGGAGAAACAGGGGTTGCGCTTTATCCATCGGTTCAGGTCATCCCTGAGAATGAATATGTTTTTTCCATTCGGCTTATACACGGTAAGTTCTTTCTGCATGGTTAACTTATAGACATAGCCTTTGGACACTTGTAGATAGGCGGCTACCTCGTCTATATTGAGAAACTCTTTTGCGGCATAAGCTATCTTTTCCACATTTTCAAGATGGGATAGCAGTTCGGCCAAAGAACCGAATCGTTTCAGGTAATTTTCAACATTCAGGATTTCCTGCTGAAAATTTTCCAAGGAGTTGTTTTCGAGGAATGATTTCAATCCTTCGATACGGGAGAGTAGTAAGTCTATTTCTTTTCTATTCATAATTCTTCTCTTGTTATAGCAGCAGGTTGCCCTATTGTTTGTACTTGATTTCTCATTGCCCATTCGCAAAGTTCCTTTCTGTTGAAATACACCAATTTGCCGTTTGGCTTGTAGTGTGGTATTTGCTTGAGAGAAGTGAGTTTGTAGATATAACTCTCGGACAAACCGAGATAAGCAGAAGCTTCAGCGGTAGTCAGCACTTCCTTGACTGCCCAAATACGCTCTTTCAACTGTGCAATGTAATTCTCGATGGTCTGGATTTTATCCACTTCGTTGATCTTTTGTTCTAACGATTGGAGCCGTTCAAAAGGTTTCTCCGTTGCCATCATCGAAATCATGTTCTCCATTTTGGAGAGCATCTTATTTTCATTTGTCGTTCTTCGATGTCTCATTGATTGATGCTGTTAAATTTGACAATGGGAGGTATGCCCTCCGTGAGTAATCGATTACGGAGGGCAAAGGTAGATGAGTATATTCGCTTGATTATGTTGAGATTGTTGAGTATCAACACAATTCTCAATACAACTCTCAACAATTTGTTATTCCTTTGTTATACTTCTCTGTTTTTGATTAGAGTGATATACTTGTCTATGATTGCCAAAAACTGCTTATCTATGGCGTTGGGAGTGGTGTCTTTTATCCGATTGAGGGTTGATGACATATCGTGTTGGGTCAGTAATTTCTTCCTTGAAGAACTGATGACAAGATGTTTTTGGGCAATTACCGATTGCCAGTTATAGGTTATCACATCGTGTGAAGCCAGTTTGTCCAACAATAAAACCAATTTGCTGTTGTTTCTTGAAGTCACAGTCTGCAATGTGTCTGCCGCATAACAAATGGCAACATTGTCTGCATCCAAAACTTCCTTAAACAAACAGACCTCATTGGCAAGCTGCACAATGAGGTCCAGAGTATGTCTGTCAAGTAAAGGTTTGATGTTGGTATTCTGATTGGTCTGAATAGGATTCCCCGGACTGCTGTTGTCGGACTCGGTAGTGGATTCCGACAGATCAATGGCGTAAAATTCGTTCAGAAGTTTTATGATCCCATTTTCGTCCAATAGGTTATGGTCGAAATGTTTGCGAATCAAAATTTCATGCTTCCCCAGAAGCTCTATTACCGTGTGGTAATTCTTTAGATGTTCATTCTTGCTCCAGGCATCATTCGCATCGTGAAACCGATGTGAATGGGTAAAGTCAAGCACGTATCGCCTGTAACTTTTTTGCCGTGTGGTGACTTCGTCTTTGTAAGACCTTTGGGCTTGCTCAACCAACCGGAATAGCCCTTCTTTACCGGTCTGCGCAGGAGTCCATTGGAAACCTCGCATCGCTCTTTTCAAAAAGAGAGAGGTGCAAAGATAATTTCTTTGACATAAAACATTATTTTAAGTATTGTTGTTTGCCACCTTTGCGTTGATGGCGTTTTTGTTTTGAGTGCTAAGATAGTTATCTGCAATGGTTTTTAGTTGAATATCGTATGTGTCAATCAATCCTTTTTTGACTATAAAACGAAAATTACTATCCATACTTTCTCTGTTAGGTACTTTATCACGTTGCAAGCGGAAACAGTTTACGCACTTTACCCATACATCATAGGGATTGTGTTGCTTAAAGGCCAAATGTACAAAGTACATAAGTGAAGTCTGTGTTTTCATCCATACTATAGGATGTTCAAATACCGTTTCATCGAAAATACCTTTGAATGCGGCAAATGTGGTGTCGGAGGAGATATATCCACCGTCAAGTAGGGCGGAGAACATGGAATGTATCTCATCTTCGCTATTCGGACTGTAAAATACAACTTTGCTCGTATGAATAAGCCGTTCATCAGAAGTTTCTTCATTGAACGTATTTTCAATGTGTTTGAACTTATCACAGATAGCCTTTAATCTAACATCATACCTATCCAACCATCCGGCTCGCTTAATCCAACTGTAACCTGATACAAAACAAGCTTTGTGCGGAGTGTGTCCGTTTATGCTGAAACAACATTCTCCTTTTACCCACAAATCCTTCTTGTTGAATTTGTAAAATGCCTGATATACGAAAAAGGACAACTGCCGTTGCGTTTTAATCCATTCTACCGGCTTGCTGAATGTCTTTTTATTGAAAATGCCGACAAATGTTTTCAAGCCAGTGTCAGGTGCGATGTATCCGTATTTCACTAAATCTCGATACAGCACTGCTATATCTTTTTCACTCTGTGGTGTGTAGAATGTCTCTGTCTGATGCGTTGGCTCAAATTCAGTAAAGTCAACTTCCGGGTAGAGGGCTTTGGTCGTTTCGTAAAGTCCCGTATTGTATCTCGGAACACGCCAAGTGCTGAATCGCTTTCCATTTTCCCTTTTCCATTGCTTTTCAAAAAGGATGTAGGTGCTGGGAAGTTTGCAGATGGTAGATACAGCATAGGCTATCACTTTCAGTTGCAGCGGCTTCGTTTGCGGCATCGGCTGATAGTGTTCATCCAAAAGACCTGCGCGTATGGCTCTTTGTAATAATGTAGTCACCTGTTCATTGGCTAAAGGCTCAATCAAATCTTTATATTCGCCTTTCACCTCTTCTTCTTGCCTTTCGCAAAGTGACAGCAACGCTTGCATATTGTTCGCATAACAGTCAATTATCTTGACGTATGCAGAATCAATTTCCTGTCTGTGACTTTGTACATAGTTTACGACCGGGACGGTAAATTCGTTATTTGTTATAAGGTTTGCCAAAAGAGGAGAGGGGGCTTGTTCCATATATAGACAAATCTCTTTCGCCCATTTCCCGATATTCATCCACGAAGAGTCAAGTGCTTCAAATTCGATTTCATCATCCAAATCCAATTGACCTTTCATTTCACCGACGATTCGGGTAATCTTCGTTATCTTTATAACGGTTTCTTGCCTTGTCATAAACACGGGATTTAATCAATGTCTGGAATCAATGATACGGCATTCTGCTTATTTTTGTCAAGCACCTTTGCATAAATTTGTGTGGTCGCCAGTTCTTTATGCCCTAATAGTTTTGATACAGTGTAGATGTCCGCTCCCAAGTCAAGCATAAGCACAGCGAAGGTATGACGTCCACAGTGAAAAGTGATAGGCTATGCAAAGAAACACAGAGAGGTAAAGATTAAACGTA
>ERZ777011.835-NODE-835-length-41889-cov-14.650237_pt1 | contig 41889 bp, 27 predicted proteins | sample MGYA00374964_ERZ777011 | MGnify/ENA primary metagenome ERZ777011 (study PRJEB29310, sample SAMD00008975) | mouse gut metagenome | study: EMG produced TPA metagenomics assembly of the Metagenome analysis of fecal microbiota from mouse which was promoted...
ACTGCGAAAGTGGGAGAGTAGGTCACCGCCACCCTTCGAACGCCGGCCGAATCAATCGATTCGGCCGGCGTTCCCTTTTTATCCATGCAGGAACCAACCATGCAGGAACTCAACCCTCCGGCTTGAGAAAATATGCCCTTTACTTTTGGGCAAAGAACCGGTTCAAGCCGTAATTATGGTGCGTTGTGTCTCCGTTAGGAGACAAATATTGTAGCGCAGGGCGACAGCCCTGGGGGCGTGTATGTTATTTATTATGGTGTTGGAGCGGAGCCTGCCGGAGCGTTCGATAACGCCAACCGTGGTGCAGAACGCTACGCTGCCGCTCGCTCCGATACCACGATGAACCAACCTCAACATACGGGGGGTTCCGCTATCGCTTCACCCCCGGAAAGCTATATTCTTGAATCGCTACGCGATTCCATGCACTGTATTTTCGGCTTGTGCCAAAGAACCCTCCATATTGCACACTTTGCAATCGGACGATATGCTAATTATCTTTCACAAGCCGGAGGGTTCTTTGCCTTTGGCAAAGCGCTTCGCGGTTAGTGTTCCTGCAACCCATGTAGGAACGCGAGCCTCCGGCTTGCGCTATCAAATATTCGTCCGCATAGAAAAGATTGTTGGAGATTCTTTGCCGACCAAACACCTCAAAAAATAGTTCGCCGATGGTTCGTTCATGGTTCCTGATAGTTCCGGCCCGGCGCAGCCGACTGCGGCCGCATGAGCCGTGCGTCCCTGCAAATTTGGCATAATGAGCCACACCTTTGCTCTTTTTTACTTTTAATATATTGTTTTATACTTTTATTCTTTATATTTGTTGCATAAATTATTTTGTTATGAATATTAGAAGAATATCCCGTGTTTGTTTATTTACAGTTTTGTATCTTTGTGGGCTGTTTGGTGCGTCGGCACAGTCTGTTGATGAACGTATCGGAAAGGCCATGAATGAGGGTGACTGGTTTGCTCTTGATTCCATTTATTCCTCAACTCCAAAAGATTCCATTCATCCTTTTCTTGAAGTGTTTTCTCGCTGCTTGCTTGGCAACCGTTTTCACAGGCATGATGTGTCGATTCCGGCCTTTGCCGAACTGTTGAACTCTCATACCGAGAATCTGGGATTGGAAAATCTGCTTAATTCGGCCGTTATGTTTTCCATGGATTTGAGTATGGAGGGAGATAACGCCAAGGCGGCCGGTGTTGTTGAGTCTGTTCTTGACGCTACGAAGCAGTATCTCGACAGTGCGGCTGTTACCTCGATGAGACGTTACGGAGATAAGTACAGGGCTTTGGCGGATTATAATCCATATAGTATTAGGTTCGACGGTGAGACGGGGCGTGTCCCTTTCAGAGTAGTTCCTGTCGGAAAGCCTGAGAAAAAAGCGGTGCTTATGCACCTTTCCGACACAAAGATTAATGGAGTGGATGCAGATGTCACTTTCGACACGGGCGCAGGGGTGAATATCGTGTCGCACGAGCTTGCAGCCAAGTATAATCTTATCCCGCTTGATGCCACAAACACTGTGGCCGGTGTCGGGCGCCGCGACGGCTCGTATGTTATTGCCAAGGAGTTGGCGATTGGCAATATTACGGTGAGCGATGTTCCGTTTCTTGTTATGGACATATCTTCAAACAATGCCGAGGCCGACCAATATATCGATGCCTTCAATATTATTGTCGGGAGCGAGCTTATGTTGCGGTTGAAGGATGTGACCATCGATTTTGAGAAGAAGGAGATTATTGTGCCGGCTGAGGCTCCGATGCGCTCCGGCGTGCGGCCGAATATGTATTTCAGCACGCAGATGAATCTTTTGACAAAGGGAAGCGTGCTCGGAAATCCCATGCTGATGTAATCGACAGCGGCGATGCGTCGTATGGCATGCTCTCCCGCCGTTTCTACGATAAAAATGAGAGTTATGTTAAGGCTCATGCTGAACAGGATTCAATCCGTATGGCAGGTATTGCCGGAGTTGTGATGTCGCCGTGCTATAAGGTGCCGGATATGCCTCTGTCGATGGGCGGAAATGTAGTGCTCCCCAACGAAATGGCAGTTCTCACCGGCGAATGGCAGGGTATGAATGACTATGAGTGTACCGTCGGATTGAAAACATTGATGCTGTTCGGCAAAGTGCGGTTCAATCTGGTGGATTTTGTCGTGTCTACTGAAAAGTCGAGTTGTGCATTTTCGGCTATGCCAAATATGAAGGCTCCGGCATCGTTGAAAGTTACGAAAGAAAAAAATCCAAATGCCTTGCAGACACTTGGATTTATAGCTGTGGGATTGGGACGAAGTTTAATCAACCCTAATGCACCGTCGATGCCCGATTTGTAGTTCGGTCACTGTTTGTCGCGGTCGTAGTGCGGCATGTCGGCAGGCAGAGGAATCGATATTTCGGCAAGGCCGGCTACTTGTCCGTCGCGCCGCCATGCGGTTTGGAAGATAAGTTTTTGGATGCCGTTTTTGGTTACTGTGTAGGTGTTTGTGCCTCCGTTTTCGAGCAGGCGGCGTATTATGGCCTGTGAGCGTTCGTTGTGGCAGGCAAACAGGTTGTGCCCGATAAGGTTGCCGTGCTTTATGTAGGTGAGGCGCGCGCGGTCGTTCATATACAGGATACGTCCGTCGGTGTCGCAGATTGTCACGGCGCAGCCAATGGCCTTCACCCAGTCGGCCACTTCTTCCGGAATCTTATAATTTTCGTCCATGTCTGCATGATTTGTAAACAGGCCGGGAATAATAAGCCCCGGCCTGACGATTTATATTTTCAGATTATTTTTTGATTTTGAGCACGTCGGAGCCGGCGCGGACAATATAGATGCCCGAGGGAAGGTCGCCGACCGGCAAGCCGACGGCATTGGATGCCTTGGCTACTGTCGCGCCCGAGAGGTTGTAAACAGTGATGTCGGTTGCCTCGGAAGCTGCGATAAGGGCATTTGCGGCATCGTAGACGGCTTTTGTGCTGTCGCCCGACACGTTGGCAATGCCATCCTGGGCCACGCCGTCGTATTGTATGGCGTTGCCGTCGGCGTCAAGTTCGCAAGGCACCCAGTATTTACGCAGGGCTATTGTCACGTCGGTAGTGAGGCATACATTGAACTCTTCGGCATATGATTCGTCGTATACGATGATAGTGCCGTAATCCTGGCGTGTGCGTTGTGGCAAGGATTCCATCATTTGAGTCATGGCTTGGCCTTTGATGCGGTTGCCATAGCAGTTGACATATTCAATTGCGGGATTTTGGCTCAGGTCGAGGCTCTCGAGGAGGTTGCACTCGCAACTAAGGATTGAGAGTTTTTTGTTTTTGGAAACATCGAGAGAGGTTAAGTCATTAAGAGCCACGTTGAGTTCCGTGAGGTTCGGCAGGTTCGATACATCGATTGCGTCGATTGCGCCGAACATCATCTGCAATCCTGTTATGTCACCGTAGATTTTTACAGTTTCCTCTTCCATGCGGATTGTGAGCGTTGTTCCGTTCCATCCCAATACTACACCGCCTTCCACCTTCGGTATTTCAGTCTGCTCCACAGCAAGGTTGAATTGCGGCTGTATTTCGCCTTTTGACGCGCGTGTGATGGTGAAGTACTCTTCGGGGCCGGTGGGTTCGGAGCCGGCGTATGCTGTGCCGAAGCCGTAGCGGTCGCCGTTGATATAGTCAAATACTTTCCAGCCTTTGCCCGTTGCGATCGATACTTGCGTTGTCGATGCCACATTATGCTCGGCGCCGTCGGGAGCCTTGGTGTCGATTACAAAGAGATAAGGCTCGGCTGTGGATGTGCAGAGCGAGTTCATGAAGGCGGTCATGGCCGAGCCGTGCAGGTTGTTGATATAGCAGTCGAGACGCATCATTTTGTCGCATCCTGTCACGTCGAGCGACGTAAGGCTATTCTTCTGAGCATAGAGTTGCTGGAGCGAAGAGGCGCCGGTGAGATTGAGAGCCTCGATTTTATTGTCGCGGCAGTCGATATAGGTGATAAGCGAAGGATTGTTGAAAGAGAGCGAGGTAATGTCGTTGGACGGACATTCAAAAAGGGTGACATTGCCTTTTATCACCACAGTCTGCGATGTGAGGGTGAAAGTGTTCGAACCGGTGAGATTAGTGGTCTCGGCGATGCCGGAAATCTCTACGTTGTCGGAGGCCTTGATGTTGAGCTTTATCGTTTCGCCGGCGGCGCGTGTAGTGGTGAATGTTATGGTGTTGTCGCTCACGGCGGGTACATAGTCGCATCCCGGATAGAACACGCCAAGCTGGGTGTCGGTGCCTTTTCCTCCGGCATAGTCCATCGTGGCCCAGCCTTTTTGTGCGGCGGCTCTTACATTTTCCATGGTGCACACATTAGTCTCGTCTTTGTCGGCGGTGTCGACGATGTAGAGCATGCCGGTGGTTTGGGCCTCGGGGAGTTGGGCTATGAAATTGGCCATGCTCTCGCCTTTGAAATTGTTGCCGAATGCGAATATCCACCACAATTTGGTACAGTGGCTCAGGTCGATGGACGAGAACTCGCATTTGTCGATGCGCAGGTCTTCAAGGGCAACGCACTTGCTCAGGTCGAGGCTGCTGAGCGGATTGCCGGCACATTCCAAAGTTTTCAACAGAGGCTGTGAGCCGAGAGAGAAAGTTGAAAGATTGTTGCCGGAAACATACGCTTCTTCAAGTTTGGAGCATGCCGACAGGTCGAGCTCCGGCAGGGCGTTGTTGCTGCAATCTACTATGGCGAGTTCGGGGCATGAGTTTACATCAAGCGAAGTAAGGTTGTTGTCGTAGCATTTGAGGATATAGAGCTCCGGAGCGTCCACGATGGTGAGTTCAGACAGCTCACATCCATATACTTCGAGTTGACCGAGATTGTCGCAAGTGATTGTTATTTCCGAGCCGGGGCCTTTCGAGAAGAACTCTCCCACGAAATCGCCCTTGTCGGCGCCTTCCACAGTGTTGTCGTAAGGGGTGGTCTGGATGCGGAGTTTTGTTCCGGCCGGGGCATCTGTTTTCATTTTCACGATGCCGTTTGCCGCAAAAGAGGAAACAGAACCGATTGCTGTTGCAAACAGCAGGGTAAATAATAGATTGAGTAGTTTTTTACACATAAAAATTGTGATTTAGTTGCAAATAATGCGCAAATATAGTAAAAAAGTTACAAACTATTATTATTAATTGATAATTAATACACCATTATAGTGATATAAGTATCTCCGATTAGAAAGTTAATGTAATCGCGGTGTATGGGCGCACGAACCGTGTATTATTATCGCAGGCTTTGGTGACGTCGGTTGAGAGGCAATGCGTTGGATTATTCAACATATGATTTGTCAAACTCAATGATGATGTCTTGGGGCAGAGATTCCATCATTTGAGTCAAATCCTCGTTTTTGATGCGGTTTCCGTAGCATTTGACATATCTAATAGCGGGGTTTTGGCTCAGGTCAAGGCTATCGAGGAGGTTACATTCGCATTTGAGGATGGAAAGTTTTTTGTTTTTGGAAACATCGAGCGAGGTTATGCCGTTGTCCGGACATTCAAATGTGGTGACGGGGCCTTTTATCACCACGGTCTGAGATGTAAGCGTGAATGTGTTCGGGCCGGTGAGATTTGTGGTTTCGGCAATGCCGGAAATCTCGATATTGTCGGAAGCCTTGATGTTGAGTTTTATATTTTCGCCGACGGCGCGTGATGTGGTGAACGTAATGGTGTCGTCGCTCACGGTGCCGTTTGCAGCAAAAGCGGGGATACAGGATATGACTGTTACAAACAGCAGGATAAAAAATAGATTGAGCAGTTTTTTACACATATAAAATTATGTTTTGGGTGCAAATATAGTAAAAAAAGGCACAAGCTGAAAAGTCGGTGCATGGAATCGCGTAGCGATTCGGAAAGAAATTTGTGAAATTCGTGCGATATGTGAAATTTGTGTATCCCGGAGCGCGACCGCGCTCTTTTTTACCACGGATTACACAAATTTCGCGGATTTCACAAATTATTTTGAATCAATTGTGTTCCTATCGGGTGTATTCACTCACTGATAGTTGAATAATAATGCGCTGGAATTACGGCTTGTGCCTAAAAAAGGCCGCTCCCGGTGGGCGGGAGCGGCCTGTATAGCGGTGTTTAGGGCGATTAGCCTTTGACGGGATGGTAGCGGACGAAGGCTTCGATGGCTTCGTAGGAGGCGAGGCCGAGGTCTTCGTAGAGTTTGGCTGTGGCGCGGTTGCGTTCTTCGGCTCGCTGCCAGAAGAGGCGGTCGTCGTCGCCGAGGTAGGGGGCGTTTTCCATCTGCGACTGGTGCTTGAGGATGGAGTTGCGCTTGAAGCGGAGCTCTTCGGGGCTGAGGGGCACGGCCATTTCGATGTGGTCGATTTCCCATTCGGCCCATGCGCCGCGGTACATCCATGTGTAGCAGTCTTGCATCCAGGGTTCGTCGAGGAGCTCGTCGATGGCGGCGAGCACGGCGTCGAGGCATACGCGGTGGGTGCCGTGGGGGTCGGCGAGGTCGCCGGCCACGAATATCTCGTCGGGTTTTACGTCGGTAAGGAGTTGTTTCACGATGTCGACGTCGGCCTGCGAGAGGTCGCCTTTCTTGATTGTGCCTGTCTCGTAGAAGGGGAGTCCGAGGAAGTGGACGTTTTCTTTCTTAACGCCGATATACTGGCATGCGGTGCGAGCCTCGCACTGGCGGATTATGGTTTTGAGATAGCGTATGTCGGCGGAGTCGACGTCGCCGGGTTTCTTTTCAGAGATGTACTGGTGGATTCCTTCCGACTTTTCCTTGAACATGTCGGTGTCGATGCCGAAATTTTCGGCGATGCCGTCCATGAGCATCACGTAGCGCATCATGTCTTCGTCGCCCACTGCTATATTGCCCGATGTCTCGTAGGCCACGTGCACGTCATGTCCTTGGTCGACAAGGCGTTTGAGGGTGCCGCCCATGGAAATCACGTCGTCGTCGGGGTGGGGCGAGAACACGATCACGTGCTTGGGGTAGGGGTTGGCGCGTTCGGGGCGAGTGGAGTCGTCGGCGTTGGGTTTTCCGCCGGGCCATCCGGTGATTGTATGCTGGAGGTCGTTGAAAATCTTGATGTTGGCCTTATATGCCGAGCCGTACACGGCGAGGAGTTCGCCGAGGCCCCAGTCGTTGTAGTCGCGGTCGGTGAGTTTGAGGATGGGTTTTCCTGTCATGTGGCAGAGCCATACCACGGCGCGGCGTGTGAGCTGGTCGTTCCATTCGCAGGAAGTTACTTTCCAAGGCTGTGCTATGCGGGTGAGTTCATCGGCGGCGGCGAGGTCGATTACTATCACGGCATGAGTGTGGCTTTGGAGATATGATGCGGGCAGGGCGTCGGTGACGGGGCCTTCGATGGCGCGGGCTATCACTTCGGCATAATTTTCGCCCCAGGCCATGCAGTTGATGTGGCGGGCCTGCATGAGGTTGCCGATGCCGAGGGTGATGGCGGTGAGCGGAGCTTCGTCTACTTTATAGTCGGCGGCAATCTGGTGGCGTATTTCGTTGCCGAGGAGCACCAGGCGGCATCCGGCGCCGTATTTCGTACCCGGTTCGTTGAACGCGAGCGCGCCTTTGGGGCCGATTTCGCACACAAAGAGGTCGATGCCGCCTGCGCGGTCGATTTGAGCCTCGTAATCCTTGCTCACGCGCCACACGTCTTCACGGGGCACGGAGGTGTCCATCGAGTGGATGTTTTCGGGGCGGATGTCGACATGGTCGAGGAGTACGGAATGAAGGCGTTTGAGAGTGCTTGGAGTGGCGTCGCCGGTGGGGTAGAATTCGCTGATGTTGAATACTATGACCTTGCGGAAACTTACCTGTCCTTCGTGGTTGAGACGGATAAGCTGCTCGTATACGGCGTGAGTGCCGTTTCCGGCACCGAGGGCGAGCACGCATTTTCCTTTTGTGGCTACGCTATTGTTTATAATATCGGCGATACGGCGAGCTTCTGCCATTGCGCCTTCGACAATCGATTCGGAAATCTCGACATAGATTTTTTCCTCGCGGCTCAGTGCGGCCATTTCCACCTCGTTTTTCGGGGCGTAATAGCGTTCGGGCACGCGGTCGAGTTTAATAAGTTTGCTAAGATTCGGTCTCATATAATATGTTGGTTTTAGAGGGCTTTTTCGCTTGTGTCGAATCGGCTTGAATATGGTCGGATAATTCTTTGCAAAGGTAGTGTGGATTTCTGCGAAAATGTGTTAAAATATATTAATTAAAATTTTTAGTATATTAAAAAATCTTTTTTTTGCACAAGCCGAAAATGCGGTGCATGTAATCGCGCAGCGATTCGGAAAGAAATTTGTGAAATTAGTGCAATCTGTGAAATTTGTGTACCCCGGAGCGCGACCGCGCTCCTTTCTTACTGCGAATTACACAAATTTCGCGGATTTCACAAATTATTTTGAATCAATTATGTAGAAACACAATCCCTGCCTGTTAAACAATAATGCGCCGTAATTACGGCTTGCTTTTTTGGCAAAGAAAAAAGCATCCCGTGGAGCGGGATGCTTGTATTTGGTGCTGAATGTATTATGCGGGTCAGGAGAACGATGCGTTGCGCATGTCGCCGGTTTCGTTGAAGGCGTTGTGGAATGCGAAGGCGCGTTCGAGCACGTGAGGAGTCTGGCCGCCGCGTCCGATTTTGAGATAGTCGTTGAGCAGTTCGCGGTACATGGGGTGGGCGCAGTTGTTGATAATCTCGTGGGCGCGTTGCACGGGGTCTTTTCCGCGGAGGTCGGCGATGCCCTGGTCGGTGACGATGATGTCGACCGAGTGCTCCGAGTGGTCGGGGTGAGCCACCATGGGCACGATGTTGGAGATGAGTCCGCCTTTGGTTACCGACGGGCAGGAGAAGATGGAGATGTAGGCGTTGCGGGTGAAGTCGCCCGAGCCGCCGATGCCGTTCATCATCTTGGTGCCGAGCACGTGTGTGGAGTTGACGCATCCGAAGATGTCGGCTTCGAGGGCGGTGTTCATGGCGATAACGCCGATTCGGCGGATCACCTCAGGATTGTTGGATATTTCGGCGGGACGCATCAGGATTTTGTCCTTGTAGAAATCCATGTCGGCGAAGAGGCGTTCTTCGGTGGCGTCGGCGAACGTCATCGAGCAAGTAGAGGCGAACGTACATTTGCCTTTCTGCATGAGCTCGAGCACGGCGTCTTGAATCACCTCGGTGTACATCATGAACGGAGGAATTTCTTTCGATTCGCCCAGGTCGTAGAGCACGGCGTTGGCCACGTTGCCCACGCCCGACTGCAAGGGGAGGAATTCCTTGGGAATGCCGCCGCGGCGATATTCGCTCAGGAGGAAGCGCACCACGTTGGCGCCGATTTGCTTCGACACCTCGTCGGGTGCGGAGAACGGTTTCACGCCGTCGTAGAATTTTGTGCGTACGATGCCGACCACCTTCGACGGGTCGACTTTAAGGACAGGCGAGCCGATGCGGTCGGAAGCCTTGTAGATGGGTATTTCGCGGCGGTAGGGAGGGTCCTGGAGCAGAATCACGTCGTGCATGCCGTGGAGCTGCTCGGGAAGATTTTCGTTGAGCTCGATGAAAATCTTCTTGGCCATGTGAGCGAATGTGGGTATGTTGCCCACGCCTGTGCCGAGGATAATCTCGCCGTCGGGAGATATGGCGGCGGCCTCGATTATGGCGTAGTCGATGGGGCCATAGAAGCCATAGCGCACTTCCTGGGCCATTTCAGAGAGATGGCGGTCGAAATAGTGGGCGTCGTGAGAGTTGATGCGCTTGCGCAGGTCGGGCACGTTCTGGTAAGGAGCGCGACGGTTGATGGCATTGGCGCGTGAGAGCGCGCCGTCGCATCGGTCGGAGGTAGAAGCGCCGGTGAAAAGGTTAATCTTGAAGGGGCGGCCTTCTTCGTGCTCTTTCTCGGCACGTTCGGCGATAGCGGTTGGGATGGCTTTTGGGGTGCCGGGGGCTGTGAAGCCGGACAAGCCGATGGTGTCGCCGTCGTTGATCATTGCGGCGGCTTCCTGTGCGGTGATGTAGTTGAATGCCATATTTTTATAGGACTAAATATTCAAGATGTGCTTTGCAGAAATGGTGGAGTTTAAGGTATTTCTCGCCACAAAATTATAAATTATTCCCGAGATATTCAACACCCCGCTCCAACTTTTTAACTTTTCCTGAAAAAGTATGTATATTTGCGTCAAAGTTTCGAGTATAAGTGGAAAGAATAGGTGTATTTATGGATTTTTACCACTTATACTCGAAACTTTCGGGGAAAACAGGTAAGAAGAGGGTGTATCAAAATACCAAACAGTAGGGACGCACGGACCGTGCGTCCGGGAAACCATATTGGTAATTAATTGATAATCAATTGTGAATCTGCGGACGCACGAGCCGTGCGTCCCTACAATCTCGGCATAAACAGCTTTTTGATACACCCTCAATTTTCGCCACAAGCCGGAGTATTGTGTTCCTGGCATGCGGGAGTTTCTGAAAATGAAATTGTAGGAATGTTGGAGGTTCGGATATTTTTTTGCAAATTTGCAATGCGAATCAATCCGGACCATAAATGAAGAAATATATACTTGCTGTTGTCGCCGTCGTTGCCGCATGTGCGCAGATGTGGGCGGGCACGAAGGTGTCGGTGAATGCAAACTGGACTTTTTTCGACGGACGCGAGCCGGATGTGGCCGTGCGCGTCGATTTGCCCCACACATGGAACGATGCCGATGCCGACGACGACACCGACGGCTATTACCGTGGCACGGGACGCTATGTAAAGCGGCTTGACCTGCCCGAGGCTGTGGCCGGAAAACGTGTGTTCCTCGAATTTGAGGGCGCGAACCAGACGACGAGCCTGCGTATCAACGGCCACGATGCCGGCGAGCATGTGGGCGGCTACTCGGCTTTTGTGTTCGACATCACCCCGTATGTCCATCCCGGCCAGAACGAGATTGAAGTGACGGTCGACAATTCCCACAACCCCGACATAGCTCCGCTAAGCGCCGATTTTACCTTTTTCGGCGGCATCTACCGCGACGTGTTTCTCGAAATCGAGGAGCCGGTGCATTTCTCGCGGTCGGACTACGCCTCGTCGGGCGTATATGTGGTTACGCCCGAGGTGGCCGACGGCAAGGCGCGGGCCACTGTCTATGTGCTTGTCGACAATTTTGGCGACAAGGCAGCGAAGATAGCCGTAGACCAGCGGCTTGTAGCGCCCGACGGCAAGGTGGTGGCACGTGCGGAGAAAAAAGGCACCGTGGCAGCCGGAGCGAAAATGTCGATGACGGTGTTCGACTACACTGTCGATAATCCCGCCTTGTGGAGTCCCGACGCCCCGGCCCAATACTCCGTGGAAACCACCATAACGGCAGGCGGACGCGTTGTCGACACGCAGACCGACCGCTTCGGCTTCCGTTGGTTCGAGTTCGACCCCGACCGCGGATTCTCCATCAACGGCAAGCCGCTAAAACTGATGGGCACCAACCGCCATCAGGATTTCAAGGACAAAGGCTGGGCCCTTTCCGACGACTATCACCTTCAAGACATAAAGCTCATCAAGGACATGGGCGCGAATTTCCTGCGTGTGTCGCACTATCCCCAAGACCCCTTGCTTATGGATGCCTGCGACCGCGAGGGCCTCATCACCACGGTGGAAATACCGGTGGTGAACGCCGTGACCGAGAGCGAGGCCTTCCTCTCGAACTCGCTCGACATGCTCCGCGAGATGATAAAGCAGAATTTCAACCGCCCGTCGGTAGTGGCCTGGGCTTATATGAACGAGGTGCTGCTTTCCATCCCCTATAAGGAAGGCGACCTCGCGCGCGAACATTATTTAAAAGAAGTGAAATTGCAGGCCGACACAACAAACGCCGTTGCCAAGGCCCTCGACCCCTCGCGTTACACCCTTCTGCCATGTTTCGGCAACCTCGCGCTTTACAGCCAAGCGGGGCTGCTCGACTCGGCCGACATAATAGGGTGGAACCTCTACCAAGGTTGGTATGGCGGCAAATTCGCCGATTTTGACAAATTCCTCGACAACTTCCATGCCAAATTTCCGTCAAAGCCCGTGATAATCACCGAATACGGCTCCGACTGCGACAGCCGCATACATTCCGACACCCCGCAGATGTACGACTACTCGATGGAGTATACCGACCTCTACCAGGAGCATTATCTCTGCGCCATAGCCGAACGCCCGTTTGTGGCCGGCGCCAACCTGTGGAATCTCAACGAGTTTTACAGCGAGGCGCGAGGCAACGCCGTGCCCCATGTCAATCTCAAAGGCATCGTCACCCTCGACCGCCGTCCCAAAAACACCTATTGGCTCTACAAGGCCAACCTCGCCGCCGAGCCGTTTGTGCAGTTTGCCAACGCCGACTGGACGCGCCGGGCCGCGCAGCTCGACTCCACGGGCAACTGCCGCACTGAAATAAAGATATACACCAACCTCCCCGAGGTGAGCCTAAGCATAAACGGCGGCGAGCCGTCGGCTATTGCCGCGGCAGGCGGAGTGGCCCGTGCCGATGTAGACTTAAAGCCCGGGGCGAACAATCTCCTTGCCGTGGCCTCAGGATGCGCGGCGGCCATGAATATCGACCTGCACGGCATACCATATCATCTCGACGGCACGTTTACCGACATAAGCATCCTTGCCGGAGCCTCCCGCTCGTTCACCGACCCCGCCACCGGCGTGTGCTGGATGCCCGAGCAACCCTATCGTGCCGGTTCGTGGGGCTATGTCGGCGGCGAGCCATACACGTTGAAAAATTGGGTTGGCAGCCTTCCGGCCTCCGACGTAAGCATCCTCGGCACGGCCAACGACCCGCTCTACCAGACTGCGCGCCGCGGCCTCGACGAATTCCGCTTCGATGTGCCCGACGGCGACTATGCCCTCTATCTTCATTGGGCCGACCTTACAAAAGAAGAATATCAAGCCCTTGTCTACGAACTCGGCAACTCGGCCCTCCATGAGGAGTCCGACGACTGTTTCGACGTGGCGGTCAACGGCGTTACGGTGCTTCCCGCGCTCGATGTCCGCGCCGAGGCCGGCCGTCAGCGTCCGCTCGACATCCGCGTCGACGTCACGGCCACCGGCGGACGCGGCGTTGCCGTTGGATTCACACCCCGGCGCGGGCAAACTTTTATCAATGCCATACGTTTAGTGAGAAAATAACATATCGATGCGCAAGATGCTCATTATATTGGCGGTGATTATTGCCGCGGCTTTCGGCGCCGTGGCCGAGGAGCGCACGCTCGAGCATCCCGGCGACGGGCGCATCCAATATTACAAAGGCTACTACTGGACACAAGACGAGGCAGGCGACTCGATGATAGTATATGTCATGACCGACCTTGTGGTGTATCCCGCCATGCGGTTCAAAAACGAAAAAGAGCGACAGGAGTATAACCGGCTTGTGCGCAACGTGAAAGTGACGCTTCCGTATGCAAAACTCATTGCCGAGACGCTTATCGAGACCTACGAGTACCTCGAAACCTTCCCCACGCAGAAAGAGCGCGACCAATATCTCAAAAAAATGGAAAAAGAGATATTCGCGCAATACAAGCCCGTGCTGAAAAAATTTTCGCGCACTCAGGCGCGCATCCTTGTAAAATTGATTCAGCGCGAGACGCATCAATCGTCCTACAACATCCTCAAAGCATTTCTCGGCACATTCCGCGCCTCGTTCTGGCAAGGCTTCGGCAAGCTCTTCGGTGTAAGCCTCAAAGGCACCTACCGGCCCGACACTGATTCCGAGGACTCGCGCATCGAGCGCATCGCCTCCCAAGTCGAGCTCGGCCTCCTGTGAAAGGATAAGGTATGAGGTATGTGAAAAAATGAATTAATGTATTCAAAATTGTCGCAGAGCGACAATCTCTTAGGTAACCCCCGGCTTCAGCCGTGGGGACGTGAATATCACAACGGGCGGTGTGGCAGCGCCACACTCTTGCTTGTGCAAGCGGAAATAGAGTGTGGCTCCGCCACACCGTGATTAGAGCCCTGAATTTCCCCACGGCTGAAGCCGGGGGTTACCTGAAAGACTGTGGCTCTGCCACAGCAGAATTGCCTGCCGCTTTTGTCGTTTCTGTCGAAATATCCTCCTTGGGCTTGATTAACGTTGTTTAACTTAATGCGCGAAAATGGCGCGTTAAGTTAATTTTTTTAATGGATAATGGGGCGGAATCTGATGTTTGCGGCCCTGTGCGGGGTTTGATTGCAGGTGAAATGACTTTGATTTTTAAATGTTAAAATAGATGTAAATGCTTGAATATCAAACTATATTCATTTGATTGTACTTTGATTTGCATTTGAGGCTCTTTGCAATACGACTTTTTAACAATAATTTTGTGAAAAAATTTTCACTAAAGGAATTTTACCAAATCTAATTTCAAAAAACTTAAATCAATTAAACTATGAGTATGTCCCTCAAAAACTGTGCTCTGCGCCGCAGCGTGTTGTTGCTGATTGGACTGCTGACAATGTCGTTGACTACGTTTGCTCAGATCACCGTGACAGGTACGGTGACCGACGAGACGGGCGAGACATTAATCGGCGCCACAGTAATGGTTAAAGGAACTTCGATGGGTGTGAATACCGACCTTGACGGTAATTTCACCCTTAACAACGTTCCTTCCGACGGCATCCTTACCGTTTCTTATGTGGGTTACGAACCCCAGGAAGTGGAAGTAAAAGGACGCACTACTATTAATGTAATGATGATGAACGACACACAGTCGCTCGACGAAGTGGTTGTCATCGGTTACGGCTCACTCAGCCGCCGCGAACTTTCGAGCTCGATTGTGCAAGTGAGCAAGGACGATTTCCAGGTGGGTGCCATGAACAACCCCATGGAAATGCTTACCGGTAAAGTAGCCGGTCTTAACGTAACATCCGACGCATCGGCCAACCCGAACGCATCGTCGAGCCTCCAGGTGCGCGGTGCCACATCGCTTTCTGCCGGCAACGGCCCGCTCGTTGTAATCGACGGTATCGCCGGCGGTGACATCCGCAACCTTTCGCCCCAGGACATCGAATCGATGACCGTGCTCAAAGACGCCGCTTCCGCTGCCATCTACGGTACACGCGGTGCCAACGGTGTGATCCTCGTAACCACACGTCGCGGCAACGCCGGCGGTGAAGGCGCGTCCATCACCTACGACGGATATATCTCTCTTGCTTTCGCAAAGAACAAGCCCGAAGTGCTCACAGCCGATGAATTCCGCCGCAGCCGCCGTCAGGCCGACTATGGCTACAACACCGACTGGTACGACCTCATCACCCGCGACTACGCTTACGACACCAACCACTACCTCGCAATCGACGGCAACACATCCAACGGTTCGTACTCCGGCTCTATCTCTTATAAGAAAGCCAACGGTCTCGACATCGTATCGGGCCGCGAGGAATATGGCTTGCGTTTCTCCCTCCAGCAGTCGGCTCTCGACCGCCGCTTGCAGTTCACCACCTCTCTCTCGACACGTCGCGTGAACGAAAAATGGGGCGACGACGGCATGTTTGACACCGCCCTCGGCTTCAACCCCACCATGCCCGTCTACAACGAAGACGGCACTTACTACCAGCCCACTTCGCCCACCGACATCAAGAACCCCGTTCAGCAACTTAAAGTGAACACCAGCGAGGGCCGCCGCGTGTATGTGCTCGGCAACGCCGACCTCAAATGGAACGTATGGAGCAACGACAATAACCGCGTCTACACCAACCTCTCCTACGCTATCCAGTACAACGACCTCAAAAGCGACTACTACACCCCCTCCACCTCCGGTGAATCTTTCTGGGGCGGCTACAAGGGTCGTGCTTCCATCAAATACCAGAAATGGTGGACCAACATGTTGGAATGGACCGGCAACTACCAGTTCACCAACGACGAACACGACGCCAAAGTGCTCGTGGGCTACACCTTCGAACGCTCCAACTGGGAACAAATGTTCATGGAAAACAAAGGCTTCGACTACGACTCGCTCCTCTGGCACGGCATCGGTACCGGTTCTTTCCTTAAAGACGGTCTTGCCAACATGTATGCCGGCAAATCCGAATCTACCCTCATCGGTTTCTTCGGCCGTGTGAACTACAACTGGCGCAACCTCCTCATGGCTTCCGCTTCTCTCCGCTATGAAGGCTCCACCAAATTCGGTGCCGACCACAAGTGGGGTGCATTCCCCTCTGCATCTTTGGCATGGGAAATGACCAACATGAGCTTCATGGAAGACCTCACCGACAAAATTCAGACCTTGAAGCCCCGTGTATCTTACGGTGTTACCGGCCGAAGCGACTTTGACTCCTACAAGTCAATCTCCACCTACTCCGCTAACAGCTCATACAAATTCCCCGACGGATGGCAGACAGGTTTCCGCCCGTCGAACAACGCCAACTCGCAACTCGGCTGGGAAAAACTCGTATCGGCCAACGTTGGTGTTGACTTCATGTTCTTCAACCGCCTCGGTGGTTCTATCGAATACTTCGACCGCCGCTCGCAGGACCTCCTTTACAACTACACCGCTCCCCAGCCCCCGTATATCTATTCCGACATCCTCGTCAACGTAGGTACTACCAAGAACACCGGTATCGAAATCGCTCTCGACTACGACGTGTTCAACGACACCCCCGTGAAGTGGACCACCGGCGTGAACTACTCTTGGGGCACAACCAAGCTCACCAAACTGTCCAACGACATCTACAAGGCATCTTACCTCGACCTCTACTTGCTCCCCGGCGTGGGTACCAACACCTACTTCTTCCGTGTTGAAGAAGGCAACAAGATTGCCCAGTACTACGGTTACAAATATTGCGGCGTGAACGAGTCAGGCGACATCATGGTGCTCAACAAAGACAACGAGCCCATCCTCGCCACACAGGCCAACCCCGAAGACAAGCGTGTGATCGGCAACGGTGCTCCCGAGCACTTCCTCACATGGTCCAACGACATCAAGTACAAGAACTGGGACCTCAGCCTCATGTTCAACGGCGCCTTCGGTTTCGACATCTACAACATGCGTAAATACGGCATGGGTCTCCGTGGCAGCGGCCAGGCCAACGTGCTCCGCTCAGCCTACACCAAGGACAAGAACGTATATGCCTCCAGCGGTGTGATTTCTTCATACTTCCTTGAAAGAGGCGACTACTTCAAGCTCCAGAACGTTACCCTCGGCTACACAGTGCCCCTCAAGCGCGGCTCGCTCGTGCAGAGCCTCCGCCTCTATGTGGCAGCCAAGAACCTCTTCACCATCACCGGCTACTCCGGCAACGATCCTTCGATTGTAAACCAGAATGGTATCACTCCGGGTATCGACACCGCAAGCTCATATCCCGAATCCACATCCGTGACCTTCGGTGTGACACTGCGCTTCAAATAATCGGTAACATTCAGATTTTAAAACAAAAATGAAACACTATATATCACTGAGCCTTGGTGTGCTTGCCGCCGTGTCGATTTCGATGAGCTCATGCACCGACCTTGACGAAAAGGTTTTCGACCGCGTGGACGCCAACGCTTACTACCAGAACGAAACTTCCGTTCAGGCAGCCATCGCTCCCATCTACGCCAGCATCCGCACCGGCAACAACTACGAAAAGAACAATTTCCTCCAGGAACTGTCGGCCGACCAGATGGCATGGCGCACATGGAACGGCGGCGCATGGGGCTGGGACGAAGCCGAAAAATTCGTGCTCTCATCGCAGACCTGGAATTCCGAATCCGTAATCATCAAGCAGGCTTGGGAAGCCGCATGGACCACTATCGGCCTTTGCAACCTCCTTATCCACGACCTCAACGGCATCAACGCCGAGTCTATCGGCATGACAGAGGAAGCCAAGCAGATGTATATCGCCGAAGTACGCTCGATGCGCGCATGGGCATATTACAAGAACTTCGAACTCTGGGGCGGCGCTCTTCCCTTGAACACCGACATCCCCAGCGGTAACGACATCCCCGGCTCCGCCGATCCCGACTTCGACACCGGCTGTAAGAAAATCTTCGAGTTCATCTCTACCGAGCTCGACGAATCGCTCCCCTTCCTTATGAAAGAAGACGGTTCGCGCGCCACTATGATCCGCATGAACCAGGCTGCAAACCGCATGATCAAGATGCGTCTGCTCCTCAATTCCGAAGTCTTCATCAAAGAAGCCAAATACACCGACGCCGCCGCAATCGCCCAGAAACTTATCGACGGCGAATGGGGCCAGTATAAACTTGCTGCCGACTACCGCGACGTGTTCGGCTACGACAACTACAACTGCCCTGAAATTATCTTCGCATATGCTTGCGAGGTAGGCCAGCTCGAATTCAGCAACATGCGTAACTTCCCCTCGCTTGCCTACAACTGGGATGAATATTTCGGCGGCAAGAGCGACGGTGAAGGCGGTGCATGGAACTGTACAATCCTTACTCCCTCGCGCGACAACTCCGGCACAGTGCTTCCCACCGGCGGTACCGACACCGGCGGCAAGAGCTTCATCTACGGCTACGGCGACAAACTCGGCGGTATCTACGACCGTATGTCCGACCTCGACGTGCGCAAGCAGCCTTACGTATGGGATCTTGCCTCGAACAACTATCGCGGCATGTTCCTCATGGGCGAAATGAAAGCCAACTTCGGCACAGGCGAACCGATGAAAGGTGATGCCGACCGCGATGGCGAACCCCTCGTTTACGTCGACCAGCTCGGCACATTCAAGAACCTTGGCCGCGACCTCGAAGTGGTGATGTCACCCCGCTGGGGCGAAACCAACTCGGGCTACCGCTTGATTAAATACCCGATTGCTCCCGTATCTACCGGCCTTAACTTCCGCAACATCGGTGAAGTGGAATTCCGTATCGCCGAGGCTTACTACACACTTGCCGAGTGCAAGATGCGCTCCGGCGATGCCGACGGCGCCAAGGATCTCGTCAACCAAGTACGTGGCCGCTACTTCGCCAACCCCTCTGTTCTTGACACAGAACCCGTGCCCGGCGCTCCCGCAGGCTTCTGGAAATACGACCTCGACTGGATGCTCTCCGAATGGGGTGTTGAATTCATCAACGAAGGCTACCGTCGCCGCACCGACCTCCGTCGCTTCGACAAATTCACCCAGGGCCAGTGGTGGTTCTTCGGCCGTGCCAACGAATCCGGCTTCGACCTGCCCGCTAAACGCGACCGCAAGTACGAATGGTATCCTCTGCCCCAGACTGCCCTTATGGTTAACCCCGGTCTCGTTCAGACCCCCGGCTATTAATGAGTAATTGGCTCACTATCAAATCTTAAAAACAATGAAAAATTATAAGATATTCAATCTGCTGGCACTCGTGCTCCTTCTCTTCGCTTCGGCAGCATGCAGCAAGGACGACCTCGTGTTCGACCATGAGTTGCCCCAGTTCCCCACAAAGGAAGGCGCTTATCTTCTTGAGGTAATCATGCCTCAGGCTACCTTGGCAGACAACGACATTTACATCGTGGGCGCATTCAACGGCGGCGACCCCGAAGCCGTGGTAGGCGACATGCGCTGGAAACTCGAAAAGTGCACCGACAACAATGTGAAATGGGGTATCTACCTCTATCCCTCCGATTTCGCAGAAGGAACATCGCTCGCCGATGGCTATACCTTCTTCAACGAGCAGCAAGGTATCGAACGCTCGCTCCGCAACGAAGACGTGCTCCACACCGAATGTCCCGAACTTGGCGGACGCATCAACGTTACCGTTAACCGTTGGGCCGCTTACTTCGAGACTCCCGTCGATCCCGGCGAAATACCCCACGACGGTTACGTAATCTATGTCGACGACCAGACCGGCTGGGATGCCCTTGCAATGTACGCTTGGGGCGAGGCCGAAATCTGCGGCGCATGGCCCGGCATGGCCCCCACCGGCACAGTTGAACTCAACGGCACCCGCTGGAAATACTTCGACACCGGCGAAGAAAACGCAGGATTCACCGAACACCTCATCTTCAACAATAACAACGGCGGCGTTCAGCTCAAAGACTTCGACGTTGTGCTCGACCGCGACTACTACGTTCGCATCACAGCCGATGGCTGCGAGGAAGTTACTGTGGAGCCTTCCGTTAAACACGACGGCTACGCTATCTTCGTTATCAACAACACCGGCTGGGACGGAATCTTCATGTACGCATGGGGCGACAACCTCCCCGAACTCTTCGGCGGCTGGCCCGGCATCGCTCCCACAGGCACCCAGACTATCAACGGCGTGGAATACACCTACTGGGACTGCGGTCAGGCAAACAACGGCCTCCACTACAACTTCATCGCCAACAACAACAGCGGCAAGCAGATCGAGAACAACGAAATCCTCGGCGTTGACCTCAACCAGGATTACTACTTCCTGCTCACCTCCGACCTCAAGGTTGAAGTCGTTGACCCGAAGAATCCTCCCGTTGTAGGCCCGGTTGAACCCGATCCCACACCCGAGACTCATCCCTACACCATCTACGTGCACAACACTCTCGCCTGGCCCTCCAACTACATTTATGCATGGGGCGACAGGGAAGTGTTCGGCGGATGGCCCGGCAAGGCTGCCGACCTCGTGGTCGACATCGACGGCGCCGACTATCAGGCATTCAAATATGATGGCGCGGGCGAGACCCTCAACCTCATCCTCAACGACAACAACGGTCAGCAGGTCGACGGTCCCGCAATTACGGGCGACAACAACTACTACTTCGAAGTCACAGCTAACGGTTGGGAAGCAGTTAATCCTAACACCAGCAAGACTTGCAAAATCTATGTTGCCGACGAGACCGGCTGGGATGCACTCACCCTTTATGCCTGGGGCGACAGTGAAGTGTTCGGCGGATGGCCCGGTGTTTCTCCTGTTGGAACTGAGACAATTGGCGTTCCCCTTAAATACTTTGAAGTGACAGGCAATGGCGAATCTGTAAACCTCATCTTCAACAACAATGGCGGAGGCGAGCAACTTGCCGATTACAACATCACGCTCAACCGTAACTATTACCTTCGCCTCACTGCCGACGGCGTGACCGAAATCTCCAAACCCTAAGGTAGTTAGTTATATAAAATAATAGTTGGGAAGTTAAGAAGTCTTGGAACTTCTCGGCTTCCCAACTTGTTTTATCTCTTAGGAACACTAACCGCGAAGCGCTTTGCCTTTGGCAAAGAACTCTCCGGCTTGTGAGAATAACCCCGCAAGCCATAATTACGGTGCATCGTGTCTCCGTCAGGAGACAAATAATATAGCGCGGGGCGACAGCCCCGGGAATCGCGGAATGAATTTAATAAAGGTATTGGAGCGGAGGCCGGCCGGAGCGTTCGAAAATACCAACCGAGGCGCAGAACGCTACGCTGTCGCTCGCTCCATTACCAATATTGAACATACTCAACATACTGGGGGTTCCGCTATCGCTTCACCCCCGGCTACATTCTTGAATCGCTACGCGATTCCATGCACCGTATTTTCAACTTGTGCCATAATTAACCCGCAAAACAACATAATCTTCTATTTATCCTAAAATGAAATCTGTTTTCAAATACGCTTTGGCCGCCACGGCTCTTGTAGGCTTCATGTCGGCCTGCGGAGGCAACGATGAGCCAAGCAACCCTGTAAATCCCGACAAACCCGCCACGCCCACAGATCCGGCAGCGTCGACAAGCCTTATCTACGAGGCCAACCCGCTCTTCTTCGCGTCCGACAACAGCCTGGCAGCTATACAGGCGCGTCTCGACAAAATCGACGACCTCGAAGCCGACGTGCTTTGGCTCATGCCTATCTACGCGCAAGGACAGAAAAACGCTATCGGTTCGCCCTACTGCGTGAAAGACTATAAAGCCATCAACCCCAAATACGGCGACATGGCCGCGCTCAAAAACCTTGTCAACGCCGCACATGCCGACGGCATGATTGTGATTCTCGACTGGGTGGCCAACCACACCGCATGGGACAGTGTATGGATTTCGGAGCATCCCGACTGGTTTACCAAGAACGCCAACGGCGACATAGTGTCGCCTCCCGGCATGGGCTGGAACGATGTGGCCGACCTCAACTACGACAACGTGGAGATGCGTCGCGCCATGATCGACGCCATGCTCTACTGGGTGAAGCAGGCCGATGTCGACGGTTTCCGTTGCGACTACGCCGAAGGTGTGCCCAACTCCTTCTGGAAAGAGGCCATCCGCTCGATCCGCGAGGTGAAGCCCAAGGCTTTCATGCTCGCCGAGGCAAGCGACTTCAAACTCTACGATGCCGATTTCGACATGATCTACGACTGGACCTACTGCACCGACCTGCAAAACTTCTACAACGGCAAGTCGACATTCGACAAGTTTGTCGAGAAAACCCTCAACCGCGACAAGACCGTGCCCGCAGGCAAGCAGCTGCTGCGCTATGTCGTGAACCACGACGTGATTTCCGAAAAATCGCCCCAACAGATGTATGGCAGCCCCGAGGCCATGCCCGGCGCTTTCGTAATCACATCGTTTCTCTCGCAGGTGCCCATGATTTACTCAGGCATGGAAGCCGGCTTCGACAACCGCACCGCCTTCATCAACGCCAAGCCCCTCACATGGAATGCCGCGCTTCAAAAGAAATATGAAGAAATATGCGACGCCTACAAAGAAACGGCTGTGGCTCGCGGCGGCGACCTCAAAGTGTATTCTTCCGGCTCAAAAGGTGTGATTTTCGGACACACCAACGGTGACAAGACTGTGCTCGTTGCAGTGAACCCCACCGGCAACGCCGTGCAGGTGAAAGTGCCCATCGCTTTCGTTGGTGACAAGATGGAAGAGCTTATCTCCGACACCGACCTTGCCATGCCTTCCGCCGTAAGCCTCGACGCCTACGGCTACAAAATCTTCTCGAAATAATATCAATCAGACAGGCAGGAACACTAACCGCGAAGCGCTTTGCCAAAGGCAAAGAACCCTCCGGCTTGTGAATTGTGCATCGTGCATTGTGCATTGTGAATTTCCACAAGCCGGAGGCTTGTGTTCCTACAACCTGCAACTATCATACTTACCAATCTTATGAAAAAAACTATTATCGCCATGGCCGCGATGTGCATGGCCGCGTCGGCTTCGGCCGCAGGCTACACATTGCTCTCGCCCGACGGCAATATATCCTTTAATATAGGCACCACCGCCACCGGCACTCCCGTCTACGACGTTACGTTCAAGGGCGAGCCGGTTGTAGGTGAAAGCACGCTCGGCCTCGTTGCCGACGAGTTCAAATTCACCGACGGCCTTGCCATGACCGTTGTCGCCACCGACTCTGTCGACGAGACTTGGCAGCCCGTGTGGGGCGAGACAGCCGACATACGCAACAACTATAACGAGGTGCTCGTGTCGTTTGCCGATGCCAAAGGCTTGACGGTGAACGTGCGTGCCCGTGCGTTCGACGACGGCGTGGGTTTCCGCTACGAAGTGCCCGAGCAGCGCGGCCTCAACTATGCCACGCTCCGCGGCGAGGACACGCAGTTTGCCCTCCCGGCCGACATGACCATGTATGTGATTCCCGGCGACTACGACTCCGACGAGTTCCTCTACACGGTGGCTCCCGTGTCGCAGCTTAAAGAAAAGATGCCCAACCCGCGCCACACCGAAAGCTCGCGAATCCCCGGCCTCGCCGCACAGACTCCTCTCCTGATGAAACACCCCGAGCGTCCGCTCTACGTCAACATCCACGAAGCCGCCCTCGTGGGCTATCCCGCCATGGCCGTGGAAATCGATGCCGATGCAAAGGTGCTCAAAAGCCACCTCACCCCCGACAAAAACGGCGTGCGCGCCTATCTTCAAGCCCCGTTTGTCACACCCTGGCGTACAATCATGATAGGCGACGAAGCCACCGACATCCTCGCTTCCCAACTTATCTACAACCTCAACGAGCCCAGCGTGATTGAAGACACTTCGTGGATTGTTCCGCGCAAGTTTGTGGGCGTATGGTGGGAAATGTTCACCGGCGGCAAGACCTGGGCCTATTCCGACAAATACAATGCCAAGCCCGGCGTAACCGACTATTCGGCGCTGCCCTCCAACGGCCGTCACCCCGCCAACACCGAAAACGTGAAGCGTTATATCGACTTCGCCGCCGAGAACGGTATCCCCGGCGTGCTTGTCGAAGGCTGGAACGAAGGCTGGGAAGACTGGGGCGGATACAAGAAAAACCGCCAGTTCCTTTTCGACAAGCCCTATCCCGACTTCGACCTCGAGGGGCTTGTGGATTATGCCAACTCCAAAGGCGTGAAACTGATAATGCACCACGAGACGGCCGCCAACGCCGCCGACTATGAGCGTCAACTTGACCGCGCCTTCGATTTCATGAACGAGCACGGCTACGACGCCGTCAAGACCGGCTATGTGGGCCATGTAATCCCCCGCAGCGAGTACCACTCGTCGCAGTGGATGGTCGACCACTATATCAATGTGGCGCAAAAGGCCGCCGACCATAAGATTATGATCGACAGCCACGAGGCAGTGCGTCCCACCGGACTTATGCGCACATATCCCAACTGGGTGGCTCAGGAATCGGCCCGTGGCGGCGAATTTGAGTCGTTTGGAGGCAATCCTCCCTCGCACACTGCCATCCTTCCATTCACACGCCTCAAAGGCGGCCCGATGGACTATACTCCCGGCCTCTTTGAAATGGACCTCTCGTCCTATGGCCAGGGCAACACCAGCCGCGGCCTCACCACGCTTGCCCGTCAGCTCGCCCTGTATCTTACCATGCCGTCGCCCTTGCAGATGGCATGCGACCTGCCCGAGAACTATCGCCGCTTCCCCGACGCCTTCCAATTCATCAAGGATGTGCCCGTGGAATGGCGCGACTCGCGCTATCTCGAAGCCGAGCCCGCCGAATACATCACCGTGGCCCGCCTCGATAAAAATTCCGACGATTGGTATGTAGGCACCATCACCAACGAAAACGCCCGCAAGGCCGAAATCGATTTCAGCTTCCTGCCCAAAGGCGTGAACTACACGGCCACGATATATCAGGACGGCGCCGATGCCGACTATCTCGCCAACCCCCAGAGCTACAAAATCTCGACCAAGAAAGTCAATTCCAAGACCCGTCTCAAAATCGACGTGGCTCCCGGCGGCGGCGCGGCCATACGCCTTGTGCCCGTGAAATAAAACAGTAGGTTCAAAAAGGTAGAAAAGACCACTGAATCAAATTATATCATAACAGAAGCGTGGTCCGGTTTGTGAAAACCGGGCCACGCAATTTTTTTACCCATGCACGATGCGCAAGCCGGAGGCTCGCGTTCCTGCATGGGTTGTAGGAACACAAGCCTCCACAGGAAAATAAAAACTATTGGTGTCCGGTAAAAATTGCAACCCTTTATCGGCAAGTCGAAATTCAGGGGCACGAAGCGGCAGAGCCGCTTAATATGGTAGGCATGGGCGAAAGCCCATGTTATGATGAATAGCAGATATTCGACTGCGGCCGCAGTCGAACTTGCGTAAACCAACTAAACACGGGCTATTGCCCGTGCCTACCATATTCGACCGCGACTGCGGTCTGCATTTTCTTTTCAAATATGTAATTATATCTCAAATTACCCGGATATTTGAGTTGATTTATCAATCAGCAGATACATTTCCTGAAATATAGGGCTTATCAAGGTCTAAAAGCCATTATAAAAGTCGGTTAACTACTTTTATCGGACAGCAATAAATAAAATCCGCCCCCGTGAGAGGGCGGAATACTGGATATGAGAGAGGGGAATGAGCTATAACTGGTAGCGGAAGCCGACCTGGAGGATACCTTGGACGCCGAAGCCGAGTTCGCCGTACATGGAGAAGCCGTTGCCGAGACCTACCTGTGCGCCCACGGGCGATATTTGCAAGCCGAAGTAGGCCTTGTTATATGAGTTCTCGCCGAGGGGCTGCATGTGGGAAATCACGGAGCCGAGGCCGAGGTGGCCGTAGACTTTCACGATGGAGTTGCGGTAGTAGATATAGTTGGCGTTCATCATTATCGCGTGATAGGCGATCTTGGAGTGGAACGCGCCGCCTTTTGTCGTGGTGGACGAAAAAGTGTACGACGGGCCAAACGAGAAATTGCGTGTCACGGGGAAGTTGATGCCTGCGTTGAGCGAGCCCCACGAGGTGTTTACGTTGCCCCATCCGTCGTGGTTGTCGCAGGCGTCCATCTGGTTGTAACCGCCATAAGAGAGGGTAATCTCCGGTTTCACGGCCGATGCCGTAAGGCCAATGGTAATCACGGCCAGCAATGCGAGTAAGTACTTTTTCATAATCTCATTTTTTTATATTTAGTTGAAAGTTCAGAGCATGGAGAGTGCGGCCTCGTAGTCGGGCTCGTTGGTTATTTCCTCGACGAGGTCGGCATAGATCACCTTACGGTCTTCGTCGATTATAATCACGGCGCGGGCGAGCAGGCCGGCGAGCGGTCCGTCGACAATCTGCAAGCCGTATTCCTGGCCGAACATGGGCGAGCGGAAGGCCGACGCCACGATGCAGTTGTCGATGCCTTCGGCGGCGCAGAAACGTTGCTGGGCAAAAGGCAGGTCCATCGACACGTCGATTACAGTCACGTCGGGACGTTTGGCGGCTTCTTCGTTGAAGCGGCGCACCGAGGCGGCGCATACGGGAGTGTCGAGGCTGGGGAAGACGTTGAGCACGATCTTGCGTCCGGGAAAGTCGGTGCAGCGCACTTCGGCGAGGTCTTTGCTTGTGAGGGTGAAACATGGCGCTTCTTTGCCGGCGCGCGGCATCAGGCCGTAGGTATGGCAGGCGTTGCCTTTGAAGTAGATAGTTTCCATAGAGGAATTTTGTGCTTAGTTTGATAATGTTATATTTTGGATAACATCTGAGAGGAGGTCTTGGTTGTAGCCTTGCGCGATATTTTTCACAATTCCGTCGGCGCCTACCATTATAAGGGTGGGGTAGAGGGTGATTCCGCAGTCGCGCACGAGCGAGTGGGCGGATATGAGCGCCGATTCTTCGGCGGGTGTGTCGCCGAGTATTTCGGAGGCGGTGTCGGTGCGGTTGTCGGTGAAGACCCACACAATCTCGGCGGCCACGGGAGCCTGCGAGGCTGCCGAGCGCACGTCGGCGACGGTGGCGGCTGTGGAGTTTACGCCCGGGTCGAGAAATACAAACAGCGTGGGGCGCGGCATCGCGTCGCCGTAGGTGTGCTCCATGCGTCCCGACGCGAGAGTGCGGCACGAGAACGACGGCATGGGCTTTCCGGCGAGGCCATCGGCACGGAATGTACTGTGGCGGTATTTTTCAAACACTTCGGGATAGAGCGCCATAAGGGCGTCTTCGGTGTAGGACGCGAGCGGACGCGGGCTGTCGTCGTAGCTGTAAGTCACCGACACGGTCTGCTCGGAGATAGTGGCGGGGTTATGCTCAATTTCCATGGAGGCGGGGCGGCCGTCGGGATGGAACACGTATGAGAACTGGCGCGCTTCGGTGCCGGCCGGCGACAGTTTCACACCGTCGACCACCTGCATGTGCCGCCCCGAAACGATTGTGTCGGGGTGGAAGGTGAAACGATAAGAGGAGTCGTTCATCATCTCGTCGAGCACTCCGGCTATGAACTGCGGGAGCAGGTCGGCAAACTGCGCCGTCTGTTGTACCCCTCGTTTCTCCGAGCCGGGGCCGTCGGGCACAAACGACGATTGGTCGCGCTCGGCGTGGTATTCAAGGAGCTTATCGTTGCGGTAGCGGAAATGGTCGCCGGAAAAATACGCCGAGAATCCTTCGCGGCCGGCGTCGGCCTGCCAGCGTATGAGGTAGTCGGCAGGGGCGAGCGAGTCGGGAGCCGCGCAGTCGGCTTGCAATTCCACTTTATAAACCACCGGTTCGGCCGACGACGGCAGCCACACCTCAAAATCGGCTGTGCTGTGGAACCCTGTCATCTCCGAAAGCATGCGGTACAAGCTGTCTACCCCCTGTGCGTGCATACACAGAGGGCAGGCAATGGCGGCAATGGCCGCTATAACATTTTTTTCTCTCATTTCTCTCTTGTAAATAGTTGATATATAGAAAACGAAAATCCGGACAAGATAGTTTGCCGGAAGTTAAAAAAAAAGGAACTCCCGGCCTTTCGAGGGGCCGGGAGTGTCTATTGTCAATTGTTGCGGTAGTCGGCGAAGCGGGCTTGAAGCACCTTGCGCGCTGCGTGGATTCGGCTTTTTACGGTGCCGAGCGGCAGGTTCATCTCTTCGGCGATTTCCTGGTATTTGTAACCGGAGACGTGCATCGATATCGGGATGCGCAAATCGTCGGAAAGGGCTGCGATCGCGTCCTGGATTTCATTTACGGTGTATGAGCCTTCGGGGGCGTCGAAACCGGAATCCTGGGAAATATTAAGATGGTAGAGATTGTCGGTGGTGTCGACCACGGTGGCCGTGCGCACGCTCTTGCGGTAGTTGTTGATGAAGATGTTGCGCATGATGGTGAAGACCCATCCCTTGAAGTTGGTGTTGTCGGCGTACTTGTCCTGATTGTCGAGAGCCTTGAGTGTGGTGTCCTGAAGCAGGTCATAGGCATCATCGCGGTTGGAGGTGAGCATGAACGCGAAGTTGAGGAGGTTGTCTTGAAGCGACATCAGGTTTGATTGGAAATTGTTTGCTCTCATGATTGTTGAATTTGGTTGATTGACAATAAGCGGCAGGCTCGTCAAGCGGTTGCTTTGTCCTGCCGACATCACAAAGGTAGGGGGAATTTCCGAGGAGCAAAAATTATGGGGATGAATATTTACAAAGATTAATACAAAAATTGTGAAATAATTGGTAAACGGCTGTTGCTCAATAAAATAGCGCGTTACAACAATGTTACATCCATTGTAACAATTGGAAAATAGTGTCAGAAATGTGACAAAATGTTACAAAAATTTGAGGGATATATTTTCAGGGCGACACCCGCCAAAGACAAAAAGGATGTATCGCCGCGCGATACATCCTTTTTGCAGTTTATCGTAATTATTGTCAATTGTTGCGATAGTCGGCGAAGCGCGCTTGAAGCACCTTGCGGGCTGCGTGGATGCGGCTTTTCACGGTGCCGAGCGGCAGGTTCATCTCTTCGGCGATTTCCTGGTATTTGTAACCGGAGACGTGCATCGATATCGGGATGCGCAAATCGTCGGAAAGGGCTGCGATCGCGTCCTGGATTTCATTTACGGTGTATGAGCCTTCGGGGGCGTCGAAACCGGAATCCTGGGAAATATTAAGATGGTAGAGATTGTCGGTGGTGTCGACCACGGTGGCCGTGCGCACGCTCTTGCGGTAGTTGTTGATGAAGATGTTGCGCATGATGGTGAAGACCCATCCCTTGAAGTTGGTGTTGTCGGCGTACTTGTCCTGATTGTCGAGAGCCTTGAGTGTGGTGTCCTGAAGCAGGTCATAGGCATCATCGCGGTTGGAGGTGAGCATGAACGCGAAGTTGAGGAGGTTGTCTTGAAGCGACATCAGGTTTGATTGGAAATTGTTTGCTCTCATGATTGTTGAATTTGGTTGATTGACAATAAGCGGCAGGCTCGTCAAGCGGTTGCTTTGTCCTGCCGACATCACAAAGGTAGGGGGAATTTCCGAGGAGCAAAAATTATGGGGATGAATATTTACAAAGATTAATACAAAAATTGTGAAATAATTGGTAAACGGCTGTTGCTCAATAAAATAGCGCGTTACAACAATGTTACATCCATTGTAACAATTGGAAAATAGTGTCAGAAATGTGACAAAATGTGACAGAAATTGGTGATAAATTTTGTCGGGAAATATATTCTTTATAATTTTGCCGCCGATTCAATAATCTAACTAACATTATTTATTTATGAAAAAGATTCTTGCATTCGCAGCTATGGCTGTGATGGCTCTCGGAGCCTTCGCGCAGGACATGTACGTAGGGGGTCAGGTTGGCTTCTGGCGTAATTCCGGCGACAATGAGACATCTTTCCAGATTCTTCCCGAAATTGGTTTCAACCTCTCGGAGAAACTTGCAATCGGCACAACCATCGGTTACGATTACAACTACAACGACGGTCGCAAACTCAATCTCGTGGTGTTCAACCCCTACGCACGCTACACATTCTTCCGCAATGGCAATGTAAGCCTCTTCTGCGACGGCGGTGTCGATCTCGGTTTCGGCAAGGCTAAGTATGAAGGCGAGTCTTCGGACACAGCCGTTACCTACGGCATCGGCATCAAGCCCGGTATCTCTTACAGCCTTTCTGACAAATTTAGCCTCGTGGCCCATGTAGGCTTCCTCGGCTATCGTGGCGGCAACGATGCTTCCGGCTATCCCGACCAGGGCGGCATCATGCTCAAAGGCAACGACCTTTCGTTCGGCTTCTACTACAATTTCTAATTGTAATACCAATAATAAAATCGGGGCTGCCACGATGGCGGCCCCGATTTTTTGTGGGTTGGGAACACAATCCTCCGGATTGTGATTATATTTTCGCAAGCCGGAGGCTCGCGTTCCTGCATGCTATTCGGCTTGGCATTTGACGGGTTGGGAGATGCGGCGGATGCTGATGCAGGGCATTGCTCCGGCGGCGTTGAGACGTGCGGTGGAGTCGTTGGCGAGTTCAACGGTGGCGATGGAGGGGAGCACGTTTGACAAGGCATATTCGATATCCATGTTCGGGCATGCCATCCGGGTCTTCATCATGTTGTCGAAGCGGATGGAGTCGCCGTTGATGATGTACATGCCGCCCATGGTGTTGCAGCCGGTGGATATGCTTACTGTGCTGTCGCATGAGAAGGTCATGTATGCCTCGTCGGCAAGGCCGAGGCTGTCGGGAATCACTGATGTGGAGTCGTCGACTGCGATGCTTTCGATGGCCCATTTGCCGTTGAGGCATACGGTGCATGTGGAATCGGCGGAAGTGTCGGCCGAGTTGTTGTCAGAAGAAGCAGAGCCTGCGCAAGATGCGAGCATAAGGCCTGCGAAAAGGGGGATTAATACAGTTTTTTTCATTTTTTAGGGGGATAATCAACAGTGTAGTGAAGTCCGCGCGACTCTTTGCGTTCTTTGGCCTGGCGCATGATGAGGTAGCCTACATTTATGATGTTGCGGAGTTCGCATATCTCGCGTGAAGCCTTGGAGCATTTGAAGAGGCGTTCGGTTTCTTCGTAGAGTATGTCGAGGCGGTTCCAGGCTCGGTCGAGGCGGAGGTTGGAGCGGACGATGCCCACGTAGGTGCCCATGATTTGGTTTACCTCGCGGAGCGATTGGGTGATGAGCACCATTTCCTCGGGGTGGGTTGTGCCTTCGGCGTTCCAAGCCGGGATGTCGGTGCGGAGGTTGACGTGTTTTATGGCCTCGCGCGAGTGGCGCGCGGCAGCGTCGGCGTAGACCACGGCCTCGATAAGAGAGTTGGATGCCAGACGGTTGCCGCCGTGGAGGCCTGTGCACGAACATTCGCCTATGGCGTAGAGGTGCTTAATCGACGACTCGCCGTTAGTGTCGACCTTGATGCCTCCGCAGAGATAGTGGGCGGCAGGAGCCACGGGGATATAGTCCTTGGTAATGTCGATGCCGAGCGACAGGCATTTCTGGTAGATGTTGGGAAAATGGCGTTTTGTCTCCTCGGGGTCCTTGTGGGTCACGTCGAGGTAGACGTGGTCGTCGCCGTAGAGTTTCATTTCGGAATCGATGGCGCGGGCCACGATGTCGCGCGGGGCGAGCGAGAGGCGCGGGTCGTATTTGTGCATGAATTCCTCGCCGCGGAGGTTGCGGAGCACGGCTCCGTAGCCGCGCATGGCCTCGGTGATGAGGAACGAGGGGCGGTCGCCGGGGTGGAAAAGGGCGGTGGGGTGGAACTGGATGAATTCCATGTCCTGCACGGTGCCTTTGGCGCGATATACCATGGCTATGCCGTCGCCCGTGGCCACAAGGGGGTTGGTGGTGGTGAGATACACGGCGCCGCATCCGCCGGTGGCCATCACGGTTACGCGCGAGAGGAAAGTGTCGACTTCGCCGGTGGTGCAGTCGAGCACATAGGCTCCGTAGCAGTCGATGTCCTTGGTGCGTCGTGTGACGATGCGGCCGAGGTGGTGCTGGGTTATGATTTCGATAGCGAAATGGTTTTCGAAGATGTCGATGTCGGGATTTGCGCGCACCTGTTCGATAAGGCTTTGCTGTATTTCGAAGCCGGTGTTGTCGGCATGGTGTAGGATGCGGAATTCGGAGTGGCCTCCCTCGCGGTGGAGGTCGAACGAGCCGTCGTCTTTTTTGTCGAAGTCGACGCCGTTGTCGATGAGGAAGTTGATTCCGTCGGGAGCGCCGGTCACGACCTTGCGGACGGCATCGGGGTCGGAGAGTTGGTCGCCGGCAATCATCGTGTCGGTGATGTGTTTGTCGAAGTCGTCGACCTCGCGGTTTGTAACCGAGGCTACGCCGCCCTGAGCGAGGGCAGTGTTGGCTTCGTCGAGAGTGGTTTTGCATATGAGTGCCACCCGGCCGGAACCGGCCACTTTCAGGGCGAAGCTCATGCCGGCTATGCCTGAGCCGACAACAAGATAGTCATATTCGCGTACCATGGTAAAAATATTTGGCGCAAAATTAATGAAAAAATTCATTAATTGCGCCAAAATACGGGATTATTTTTCAGGGGGTCAATTGCGGCGTACTTTCACTGTGGAGCCGTCGGCGCGACGCTCGATATAGATGCCTGCGCGGGCGTCGAGGTCCACTTTCACTCCTTGGAGATTGTAGACTTCAATCACCGTTGCGTCGGGGTCGGCGGCTTCGATGTCGCCGATGCCGGAATTGGCGTCGCGGTCGATTTTTATGTTGCGGATGCCGAGGCCTGCGCGGTCGGGGTCGGAGCAAGCGTGGAAGCCGATGTAGTATTGGCCGGAAGCCGCGGGCGAGAATGTAAGTTTCTCATCGACGGGATCGTATATGGCATAATTTTTGGCGGCGAGGAGGGTGCCGGTCATGGCCTCGGGCTTGGGGGCGGTGCCGAAGTACACGGCGAGACGCTCGGCGTAGGAATCGGACATGGTCGATACCTGGAATTCGACAGTGTATGTTGTGCCGGCCTCGAAGGCGATGGCGGGGAGTATCATCCAGTCGTCGGCTTGCTTGGTCGAGGAGTAGGGGTAGACAGCGGCTGCACATTCGAGGTCGAGGGCTTCGATATACCAGGCGTATTCGCGGTACCACTCGTTGCGGTCGCCGTTCACGTCGATTATGGTGAGCTGGTCGAAAGAGTTGTCATCCTCGAAGTCGAGAGTGTAGGGGAGCGCGACTGAGCCGAGGTTATAGGTGTCGGTGGTGAACGACGACACGGGCTTGCCGCGGTACGACATGTCGATGCGGTAGGAGTAGCCGATCATAGATGCGGGCATGTCCACGGGGTCGGTTATGTCGGTGTCGTTGATGCCCGAGTGGGTCTTCATGTTATCGGGCAGGCGGGTCACGTCGTAAGAGAGGAGGGCGGGGTCCATGTATCCGCCGTGTTCGGTAGCGGAGGGGTGTGCCCATGTGATGCGGAACATGCCGTCGGCATAGGAAAGCGATGCCGATGCAATCTTCACGGGAGTGTCGTGGCCTACCCACATGGCAAGTTTTGTCTTGGGCGCGCGGCCTGCGGCATTGGTGAGTTCGAGCACAAATTCATATTCGCCGTCCTCGTCAACTTTTCCGATGGCGTTTACGACGGTCCCGGCAGCTGCCGAGCCTTTGGCGAAGAGCGAGCCGTTGGCGCGTATTAGATATTCAATGTCGCCTGCGAGAGCGGCTCCGCCGAAAGTTTTGTCGGGCATGGTAAACGACAGTGTGCCGTTGAGTGCGCCGGGAGCGAATGTGGGCGTAAGCTCTGTGGCGGCAGCCGGGGCATTGTCGTCGGCGAGCGGGCCGGGGATGTACATGCCGCCCATGGCTTCGCCGTCGGCAAACTCATACACCAATTTAGATGTGGACGTGGCGAGGTCGATGGCGTAAAGTTTCGATTCAGTGAGGCTGTAACCGAGCTGGTCGACGGTGGAATTGTCCTCGTTGGTCACGACAACGTAGAATGTGCCGGTGGCCGTGTCGACGGCGCCGGTGGAGCGGCGCGAGGCTGTGACGCCGAGGTTGGCGAGCGTCTCGGTGGAGCCGTTGATTTTGTCTACTTTGAGGAAGTTGCCGGCCATATCCACGGCATAGAGCTGGCCCGAGCGGTCGCATCCGAGGGCAATCCAGGGAGTGTCGATGGCCTTGATTGCGTATCGGTTGCCTGTGCCTTCGTCTATTGTGCCGAACACGAAGCCTCCGGCAGGCTCGTCAAGGTCGGGGTCGGTGGAGAAGCAACCGAAGATTTTTGCCGTGGTGTGGTCGTAGGCAAGGTCGGTGGCCACGCCCTTGGTGGCGCCGAACAGTTGGGAGTTGTATTCCCATGTGTCGGGCTTGAACGTGAAGTGGGTCACGTCTGCCCACGCGCCGTAGTTCATCTCCTTGGTGCAGAAATAGAAATCTTCGGTCATGGTGCCGCCGCCCGAGGCGTCGAGGTCGACGTCCTCTTTTACAAGCGTGCGGCTGTAAGAATCGAGGGGGAAGCTGTATATGCCGGTTTCCGAATAGGTGTCGCCCCATTCTTTCCATTCGTTGGTGCTGTAAACGGAAGCATAGATCATTTTTCCGGCGTCTTGCGAAAATACCGCCAGAGCCGACATCGCGGCGGCTGCGGAAACAAGTAGTCGAATTCTCATAATTTATTATTTAATGGTGGTTTTTGTTTTTTTGCCGAAGAATCGGTCGACAATCTGGGCGATTGCGCCGTCGCCGGTTACGTTGCAGGCTGTGCCAAACGAGTCCATGGCTATGTAGAGGGCTATCATAAGGGCGTTGTCGGCCTCGGAGAAGCCGAGCATCGACGACAGCAGCCCCAGCGAGGCCATGATTGCGCCGCCGGGCACACCCGGGGCGGCTATGATGGTGATGCCGAGCATGGCGATGAAGCCGGCAAACATCGAGAAATCGTAGCCCATGCCGCGCGTTATCATCAGGGCCAGGGCGCAAGCCACGATTTTGAGCGTGGAGCCCGACATGTGTATGGTGGCGCAGAGCGGCACGGTGAAACCGGCCACGTCCTTGTCGACGCCGAGCGCTATGGTGCGTTTGAGCGTCACGGGTATCGTGGCGGCCGACGACTGGGTACCAAGGGCCGTGAAATAGGCCGGGAGCATCGTGGCGATGGCCCGGAAAGGGTTTTTGCCCGAGAAACAGGCCGCGATGCAGTACTGGAGCACGAGGATGCCGACGTGGAGCACGAAAATCACGGCTATTATCTTTATAAAGGTGAGCAAGATGGGGCCCACCTGGCCGCTTACGGTCATATTCAGGAATATGCCGAAGATGTAGAGCGGGAGCAGGGGGATGATGGCGCGGTTGATGGTCCACGAAATCACGTCGCGGAAATTGTCGAGGCCGCGGCGCAGCGACTCGCCGCCGGTCATGGCGGTGCCCAGTCCGAGCACGAAGGCGAGGACCAGGGCGGTCATTACGGTCATCATCGGCGTTATATCCATCTCGAAGAATGGCGCGAGGTTCACGGTCGAAGCCTCGGCCTGCAAGTAGCGGTCGACCGATATGAGCGAGGGAAAGAGCGAGGCGCCCGTTAGGTAGCTGATGAGGCCGGCCATGATAGTGAACCCGTAGGCTATGGCGGCCGTGAAGAGCAGCATCTTTCCGGCGCGGCGGCCTATGTCGGCTATTGCCGGCGCCACAAATCCCACGATAAGCAGGGGGATTATGAAGCCGAGAAATTCAGAAAAAACGCCATTGAAGGTTATGAAGCAGCGGGCGAGCATGTCGGGAAAGACATACCCGGCTCCGATGCCAAGAGCCATGGCGATAAGTATCTTTACGAGCAGTCCGGGTCGGCGCAGTTTCATGGAATTGGGAAGTTTGTGAGTTGGGAAGTTGGGAAGTTGGGAAGGACCGCCGCGTTGAAACGCGGGGCACGGAGGCCATTAGTCATTCGTAATTAGTCATTGGTCATTTGTAATTCGTCGTCGCTCCCCTTTGGCACGAGTAGGGCCGACGCTTCCCAGAGGGTGTAGATGGGGAAGAACACGATTGCGAGGGTCATCACGTCGCCCGTGGGAGTGATCACGGCGGCCACGATGAGAAGAGCCACAATGGCGTGGCGACGGTAGGTGGTGAAGAAATCGCGGTGGAGAATTCCGATTTTGCCGAGCAGCCATGCCACAAGAGGAAGCTCGAACACGATGCCCATCGAAAGCACCAGGGTGTAGAACGCATCCATATACGATGTGAGCGATACGGTCTGCACGATAGCCGTGCTCAGCTGATAGTCGGCCAGAAAACGTACGGCCAGCGGAAACACAAGGAAATAGCCCACGGCCATGCCGAGGTAGAACATCAAGTTGCCGAAAAGAAAGGCGATGCGCGCTCCGCGTTTCTCCTTCTCATATAGCCCGGGAGCCACAAACTGCCAAAGCAGGTACACGACAATCGGGAATCCCACGATAAACGCCGCCCACAGCGACGACGACATGTGAATCATAAATTGCGACGCAAGCTCGATGTTTATCAGCTCGATATGGAACGACGGGTCGCCAAGGTCGGGCAGCAGCGAGCCGTCGCCTTCGAGGCCGGCAAAAAGGCGATACAGGATGAAATCGCCCGAGCATGGGGCGCAAATGATATGATCGAACACCCAGGGCATCACCGAGAAAAAAGCCATAGCCAGCACAAGCAACAGCCCGGCGATTTTCATAATCACCGAGCGCAACGCATCGAGATGAGCCCAGAAACTCATCTCCTGGTCCGCAGCAGATGCCATCAGCGCGCTTCTTCTATTTTTTCAGCGGGAGCCTTTTCAGAGACGGTGCCTTTGTCGGCACGCTGCACCTCACGGTTGATTTCCTCCTTGGCGTCCTCAATGCCTTGCTTGAAGCTGTGTATGCCCTTGCCGATGTTGCGCATCATCGAGGGAATACGCTTTGCGCCGAAAAGAAGGAGCACTACCAGGGCTATTACAATAAATTCCCAGCCACGGAGGCCGCCTATAAAAGAAGATATAAGAATCGTTTCCATAAAAGAAATGTAAGAGATATGATTGGTTAATGAGGACGTAATAAACTTTGTGACCGTAAAGTTACGTTATTTCGGGGAAAATTTGTAACTTTGCATCCGATTTTCATCACTTTTAGATATTTTTGACATTTAAAAGCAAAATTAAGTAGATGTTAAAAATTAACAGACAATATATTCGAGATGATTTTTGAGGCGATTTCTTCCGAGGAGGAAGGAGCGTAGCGAGCTACGTGACTGACGATGAGGAAGAAAGCGGCCAAAAAGCATCCGAAGATATGGCTGTTGAAATGAAACAACATCTGCTTGTAAATATAAATTAATTTTTAATATCTACTTATAAATAAAATGAACGCTTACGTATTTCCCGGACAAGGCGCCCAGTTTGTGGGCATGGGCAAGGATCTTTACGACAACAATGCCGAGGCCCGCGCCATGTTCGAACGCGCCAACGAAATCCTCGGTTTCCGCATCACCGACATGATGTTTGAAGGCACCGACGAGGACCTTCGCCAGACCCGCGTGACCCAACCCGCCATCTTCCTCCACTCCGTGATTCTCGCCCGCACCCTCGGCGACGAATTCCGTCCCGACATGACAGCCGGTCACTCGCTCGGAGAATTTTCGGCTCTCGTCACAGCCGGCGCCCTCGACTTCGAAGACGGCCTCCGTCTCGTTTCCGCCCGCGCCATGGCCATGCAGAAAGCCTGCGAGCTCAAGCCCTCCACAATGGCCGCCGTGCTCGCCCTCCCCGACGAAAAAGTGGAAGAAATCTGCACCGCCGTGCCCGGTATCGTTGTATGTGCCAACTACAACTGCCCCGGCCAGCTCGTTATCTCCGGTGAAATCGAAGCCATCGACGCAGCCTGCGCCGCCGCTCTCGAAGCCGGTGCCAAACGCGCGCTCAAACTCAAAGTAGGCGGTGCTTTCCACTCGCCCTGCATGGAGCCGGCCCGCGCCGAACTCGCCGCCGCCATCGAAGCCACCGAATTCCACACCCCGGTATGCCCCGTCTACCAAAATGTCGACGCCCTTCCCCATACCGACCCCGTCGAAATCAAAGCCAACCTCGTGGCACAGCTCACCGCCCCCGTGCGCTGGACACAGACCGTGCGCAACATGATTGCCGACGGCGCCGACCGTTTCATCGAAATCGGCCCCGGCAAAGTGCTCCAAGGCCTCGTTGCCAAAATCTCCCGCGACGTAGCCACCGAAGGCCGCCAGTAATTCCCCCTTACATACAATCACCAGAAAGGATTTGCGCACCCCGCAAATCCTTTTTTAATTGGTCGCAATTTATTTTGGCAAAATATATTTACGTGAATTGTCGCTAATTAATCATTAATTTAATATTAACCCTATTCATGGAGATTAAAAAGATACACACTGTGCAGCCTTTTTGGTAGGAACACAATCCTCCGGATTGTGACTGTTATTTCTGAAAAATACCTAAACCTCAGCGGGCAAAAAAAGAGGTTGCGCCTTTTTTGGCACAACCTCAACTTTTTTAGGGCGTTTCTTATTCTGAATACGCGTTATTACTTAAAATTACCACTACATTTTATTTTGTTTTTTGATTTAATCAGACACAGGTCTCACAAGTAATCCAAAATAACGATATGTAGTGTCTAAGACATATTGCTTATAGTTGCCCCCCAACCGGACACAATATGCTTGACTATCCGGAGAGGTCGAAGTGGTTGGAGTAGAAGTCCAATAGTATGTCGGTGTAGTTCCCGAAGAACCTATTGGAAAAAATATTTGTCGACCATTGGGCCCTGTAACTTTAAATCCTCCAACCCCGTAAGGAATTATCGTCTCTACAAGCCATGTATATTCCCAAGTACAATTATTAATAAGTTCTTCAAACTCAGTTTTAGTTGGGACTCTCCAAGTACTTCCCATATTCTTTCGAGCAGGGTCGTACAGCGAGTTGCCTGAGAAATCACTCATAATCACATTGTGGGTTGCTGAGTTGTTCTGAGTATATGATGATTTTGTATTTGTTTCACCCCATGCAAAATCATTGCCGTTGCGATCTCTTGCTTGAGCATCAATATTACAGGTCGCCCATTTCAATCCACTTGGTAATCCTAAATCTACAAATTCATGTCCATGTATGAAGCCATGTCCAGGTTCACTCACTTTAACAAAACATTCGGAGGTTATTTTTGTCCCATCTGTTGTTGTTGCCGTGACAATTGCAGTACCGAACGCTATGGCTGTTACATTCCCATTAGAATCAACCGTGGCGACACTATTGTCAGATGTGCTCCAAAGTAAATCCTGAACACTCGCATTAGAAGGTGAAATAGTCGGTACCAAAGAATAATTGTCTCCACTGGTGAGATTTAACGAGGTCGTATTAAGTGAAATACTTGAAACAGGAATTAGAACATTTACTTCACAAACATCAGAATACCCACCATCTTGGGTTGTTACTGTTATAGTTGAATGTCCTGACGATAATGCAGTGACTAGACCGTCTTGATTTACATTGGCAATTTCATCGTTAGAAGATGTCCATAGCACTTTTTTTAGCAAGGCTGTTGATGGAATTACATTTGCAATCAATTTATATGACTTACCCACATGGATGTTCAGTTCATTTAAATTAAGTGAGACGCCGCTGACCTCATTGGGATTCTTTGCATTTTCAAGTATTACATTGATAAAATCTTGCGCATTAGTTTGGACTTTTACGAATTCTTCCGCGAGAGAGCTTGAGCAGTCGAGAACGAGCATTATGACCGCTGAACTACGTTCCGTAACGATGTCGGAATTCTCGGTTTTGTCAAATTCAGAATTTATCTGCCATGAAGAATTGGATGTTATGAATGTCCATTCATCTGTAAATTCACTTTTGATTAATACATTGTTATCTGTATGAATCCCATCAAACGTAAAACTTACAAAGATGCCATCTACTGTACCCTTGACTGTTGTTCCTGATGTGGAAGTCAAACCAACATACTGGACTTCTTCAAGCGATTTGTTTTTCAGGTTAAACTTACCCTCAATATAAATCCGCGATTTATCAGCGGCATTAGCATTATCAAAGGTAAACCTAACTCGAGTGCCGTTGGAAAGTCCCGGCATTTTAAGATTGATGGTCTGTACATAATTACTTTGAGAAAGTTTCTCGGCAATTTCTTTGAATTTTGCATTCACATCTGCCATGCTCGTAACCTCAGTGGCGTTATCTGTTGACGAGGCGAGTTTAGCAAGGTTGGTGCTGAACATGCTGATGTCGCTGACATCTTTGCCTCGTATGCCGATTGAATATGCCGTAATGGGCTGTCCACAAACTGTTTCATTCTTAATGCGGCGGTTGAGTGCATCAAGATACGCCATATCATCATCATATGGAATGTCCATCATCATAGAACCTTGGTCAAGACCATCGGTAAAAGTTACAATTGCAGCCGTTGAGATGTTTGATGGGAGTTCGGTTGACTGCATGGCATTGAGTGCTTGATCCACAGAATAATATAATAGCGTACCGTTCTTCATAGTGAGGCCTTTGACAAAATCACGGAAGCCGTCAACTGAACTTTCGGTAAGTTGAAGAACCGGATGTTCATATAGAGTCTGATTAAAACCAGTTATGCCAAGGTATATGCCATTATCCAATTCTGAACTTGTAAGTGTGGCGGCGGCAGGAGAAGTATAGCCACTTTCTACGTCACCGACAACGGCTTTAATTCGATAGAAGTTTGAACCGCGTAAAGGTTTCGTGTCAGTGTAGGTTGTTTCGGTAAGATTGGATGCAAGTAATGTGAATTTCACATTATCAGGAGAGCGGTAGATGTTATATGTAGCACCCTCGACTGGATTCCACTTGATTGTAATTTGGTCGTTTGTCACGGATGCATTTACATTATCGGGTGCAGGTATGAGGTTGTTGACTTCGATGTAGTCGATATTGTCGACTGCATATTCTTGAATGATTTCTCCATTGCGGAAAATTTGAAGTATTTTCTCTTGTTTGGCAAATGTGAAGAACGCAATGAGAGAAATAAGACCAAATAAAATTGGCGATTTCTTTATAGGTTTCATTATGATTGGTTAGTTGAGGGTGAATTTTAAGTTGAGTTTGGTTTTACCATCACTCGCAACGGCTATGTAAACTCCGGGAGTGATGGTGTCGAGAGCAACAGCATCACCGCTGTTAAGCTCAGATGATAGCAGCAAGTTGCCATTGACATTGAATATGCCAACATGGAATTTAGCATCAGAAGATGTTTGGAGATACAATAATTTGGATTTAGCATCAACGTAAATCTGGGAGATTGAGGCAACGGAAATCTCATCAACAGATGTAGTGATGTCAGATGGAGGCATATCTCCGATTTCGAGATGATGATAGAGCGAATATAACAACTCAATTGATTCTTTACTTGCATCTTTTGATGAAGAAATAACCATCGAATAGTCACCGAATGTAATCCTGTTGAGCGAGGAAAGATCAATGCAGTGCACTTTCTCTGCATTGCCCGAAAAGATGAGGCATGGTACTTTTGTTTCAGCCTTGCAAAAAGGACAGGATAAGAGTGCAAAACTCATCATCCAGGCCAACATTTTAAAGTCGAATTGTTTCATTGAGGCATTTGAACAACGTGTCCATAGACTCACAATAGGACGTTAGTATTACACGAAAAAGCGTGAGAGTCGAACTTGTTGCTCTCTCCGCTATTCAAGGCTCTCGCATTGCCCGTTTGAGTAGAAAGAGCAATGCCGAAGTCTCACGCTGTATGATATTATCACAAGGATTGAGAGGACCTCAATCAAGAAAATGTAGTCATATCATACCACAAGACATTAACATTGCTACATTCCTGACTCAAACTTTAGAATTTGCGAGATTCTGAATAGCCAAGATATGCGCTAAGTAACTCTAACTTTGCAGCAGCAAGTGGGAAAATGGCAAATTCGTCTTAAAAAAGCC
>ERZ777011.837-NODE-837-length-41833-cov-3.725334_pt1 | contig 41833 bp, 31 predicted proteins | sample MGYA00374964_ERZ777011 | MGnify/ENA primary metagenome ERZ777011 (study PRJEB29310, sample SAMD00008975) | mouse gut metagenome | study: EMG produced TPA metagenomics assembly of the Metagenome analysis of fecal microbiota from mouse which was promoted...
CGAAAAGAGAGAGAGATTAGCTTTTGCTTATAAGGAAATTGTGATTGCGGATTATGAGGGAGGCGGTTTTTCGGAGACGAAAGAGAACCGGAAGCTATCGGGCATGGAACACAGGGAGATTACCAAAAAGTATATGTCGGCAGGGCAGCTTTTTAAGTTCAGGATGATTATGCTGCTTACGCTTGCGCCGCTTCGGACGAGAATTGCGGAGAATGAGAGGACGGCAGGAATGTATAATTGGCTGAGGGACAGGCTGTATGCCGGAAAGCGGAAGAGGTAAGATAATTCCTTCAGTCCGCCTTTCAAACATTGCAGTGGCTAAAAAGATAACTTTTTAAAAGATAACTTTTTAAAAGATAGCTTTTTAAAAGATAGCTTTTCAAAACATAGCATTTCAAAAGATAATCAAAAGATAGCAATTGCCTGAAATCAAGGTTTTTTCCGCCTTTTTCTTTGATTTTCAATATTTTCAAAAGATAATTAAAAGATAATCAAAAGATAGAAATCCGAAATACTATTCTTTTGTCTTGAGATTGTCTAATGCAATTTGGAGCTGTGTAATTTTCTCATCGGACGTCTCTCTAACTGTATACTTTGTTGCCGGCCCGTTTCCTGTTCTTTCTATCAGCTTTTTTTCATCCAATACCTCCAGCCACTTTCTGACTTTATAATCGGAAAGACCAGTCCCTTCCCGTATCTTTGAAACAGATATTGGTATATTGCTTTTTAAAATTACCCTCAAAATGCCTTTTGCTTCATCTTCCAATTCGGGATATGAATCGGCAAAATCTATATTCCATATTCTCAAATCCGTTTTTTCAATATCCGTATATACTTCCGGCGTGTGCACACCCCCGGATGCTGTTGTTGTATAAATCAGTGGGCCGCCATAACCTTGCCGTTCCGATGCCCCCAGCCATCGAAACATCTTCATGATAATTTCGTTTCGTGGTCTTGAATCTCCCCCGGTCCGAAACTGATGCAGGGACACCAGCATTTTTCCCGGATTAAGAAAATGAAACCAACCGTCAAACACCTCAACCTTGACACTTGGATATGCCTGCACATAATCAGCATGTGCAAGACAATTAATCAAACATTCCCGCAGAACTTCATCAAAATCAGACAGCGGTATCCGAAGCTGTCCCTCGTCTAATTCAAAAGATTCTTTTAACAAAATCTTCATTTTTTCGGATACGATTGAGTAAAAGTTAAATATATTCATCTCATAATCACCCGGTTCATCATCCGATACCCGGTCGATCCAACGCGGATTATGTCCTTTACGGTTAAAATAATCCAAATGATAATGTGGATATGCTTCTTTTATCGTGCGCTCCTGTCCTAAAAATAATAATGCTCCTCGCCTGAGTTTCACTTCTCCTGAAACGCGGTCCACAAAACAGGCTCCCATCTCCGTCAAAAAATCCTTATTTGACATTTCAAGATATTTCTTCTTGGGAAAACGCTTATGAACTTTTTCTTTATAAACAATTACAGAATCGGTGTCTAAATCATCAATTGTAAAATGTTCTATGGGCAAACTGTCATGGCAGGGCATAGCGTTTCTCTCAAAGGCATCTAATTCAAGCTTCGTAGCCTTGCGGTCACCGTCGCCTGTTCTTATAAATGTATTTTCCCTTTTTCCATTAAAGTAAACAGGTTTCATCGACTCGGGAGCTTCTTTCACATATATAATCATTACTTCCGCTCCATTTATATTAACCACATGGACATCTTCATTATCTATACTTCTATAATTTATCTTGTTCGGATTTGATAACATATCCCACAAACTATTTTGTGCTTTTGTAATATTACCGACTCCTTGAATGATGTTCACAGGATTATCCTCAACGACACCGAGCAAAATCCACCCGCCGGATGTATTACAAAATGCTGAATATGATTCCCAAAAAGAGGCGGGCAGTTCTTGAGATTTCTTCAGTTCAACAAAGTATTTCTCATGGATATTCAAAATCCATTCTTCTAATCTATTTATATTTTTAAAATCAAGCTGCTCCATTAGTAACAGTACCTCCCGGTTTATCATTTTTTGATATAAATATGATTTTAATTCCAAATCAAAATTACTCCGATTTCAGGCTTGCTTCAATTGTATCATAGGCCGGATTAGAATGCACGTTTTTCCTGGGTTTGAAATATTCCTATAGATTTTATCGTGATAATGCTCTGCTTTCCATAAATCGTCTTTTGGGTACGGAGGACTCCGGACTATACCGATGTTTTTTGAGATGTTTTTTCAGATGCAGACAAAACGATAAATTTATGCTACAATCGGAATATCTGTAATCTTGAATTTCTTATATTTCTGAAAAAGAACAATTAATTGCATAAGTGGGAGGCTGTTTTAAAGGAATGACATTAACAGGCGCGGATGAAGTGACAGCCATATAAAATGGAGCGATAAATGGACAGGGTTTTGTGGATATGTAATATTATGCTGCCTGCCATCGGGCAGGAGCTTGGTTTTCCTTACAGTAACCGGGAAGGGTGGCTTTCCGGCATTTTTGAGAAGGTGCGGAAAAAGGAAGCGCCTTTTACTCTGGGAATATGTTTTCCTTTGGGGGAGACGGAGATAAGGAAGCTGAAAGAAAAAAAGTTTTCCATAGAGGGAGCGGTCTGTTATGCTTTCGAGGAAAATTTGGGCATGCCGGAGGTTTATGATGCCGGGATGGAGAATGTGTTCCGGGAGATAATACGGGATTTTTCTCCGGATGTGGTTCACATTTTCGGAACGGAATTTCCTCATACGCTGGCGGCGGTTCGGGCTTTTGGGAAACCGGAAAGGACACTTATCGGCATACAGGGGCTTTGCAGTGAGATTGCGAAGGTTTACATGGCTGGGCTTCCAAAAGAGGTGTACGGAAAGGTGACTTTTCGGGACTGGCTTAGGAAGGATTCTATGAGGCGGCAGGAGGAAAAGTTTATCCGGCGCGGGGAGAATGAGAAAAAGGCCATTCTTGGGTGTGGAAATATTACGGGGAGAACCGGTTTTGACAGAGAAGGCACAGCCAGGATCAATCCTGATGCCAGGTATTATTTTATGAATGAAACCATGCGGAAGGAATTTTATACGGGGAAGTGGAGCCCGGGCGGCTGTGAAAAGCACAGCATTCTTTTGGGACAGGGGGATTATCCGTTAAAGGGGATGCATTTTGTGCTTGAGGCTGCCGGGCTGCTTGTCAGGAAGTATTCGGATTTAAAGTTGTATGTGGCGGGGAACAGCATTTTGGAACATGGCACTTTCAAAGGAAAAATAAAGCTTTGCGCTTATGGGAAGTATTTGCTTTCTCTCATAAAGAAGTATGGTCTGGAAGATAAAGTGTTTATGACGGGGAAATTAAATGCGGAGGAAATGAAGGAGCGGTTTTTAAAAAGTAGTGTGTTCGTATGTGCGTCCGTTTTGGAAAATTCTCCCAATACGGTGGGGGAGGCCCAGCTTTTAGGCGTGCCTGTGGTTGCGTCTGAGACGGGCGGAATACCGGATATGGTGACGGACGGGGTGAGCGGTCTGTTGTTTCCGGCAGGAGATGTGAAAGAGCTGGCGAATAAAATAGAGGCCGTGTGGGATGAGCGCGTGGGGGCGGACGGGCTTTGCCTGGCGGAGAGACTTTGCGAGGGAGCAAGGGAGCAGGCAAGGACTTTCCATGACGGAGAGAAAAATTATCTGCGGCTTCTTGAAATATATAGCGCAATAAAACAAAGGCAAGTGGTGTGAGGAAAACAGGCAAGCTTTGTCCGGATTTGTATTGTTGCAAACAGGGGGGATAAGTTTCGAAGTAAACTTTCAGACTTTTTATTGGTGGCAGTACCACAAGCACGGCTTGCGGTATGCGGGAGTATAAGCATGACAATTACCTTTATATCCAACTATATCAATCATCATCAGATTCCCTTTTCCAACGCCTGTTATAGATTGTTGGGAGATAACTATCATTTTATCCAGTGTGAGCCCATGGAGCAGGAGCGGCTTGCCATGGGATGGAACAGGGAAGGGGAAAAGCTGCCTTATGTGCACTTCCTTTATGAGGAGGAGGCGTTGTGTCGCAGGCTGGTTATGGAAAGCGATGTGCTTTTGGCAGGGTGGAGCGGTCATGAGGAGCTGGTGCAGGAGAGATTGAATGAAGGGAAGTTGACCGTTCGGGTCAGTGAACGGCTTTACCGGGAGGGACAGTGGAAGGCAGTCTCCCCGAAAGGGCTGGTGCACAAGTATCAGGAGCATATCAGATACCGGAAAAGTCCGGCGTATCTTTTATGTGCGGGGGCTTATGTACCTTCGGATTTTCATTTGATACACGCTTACCCGGGGAAAATGTTCAAGTGGGGCTATTTTCCGGAAACCAGATTTTACGGGGAAAAGGAATTTGAAGGATTAAAAAGGGAAGACGGCAGAGTGGAAATTCTGTGGGCCGGTCGGTTTATTCCGTTGAAGCATCCGGAGTTTATGGTAAGGCTTGCGGGGGATTTGAAAGGGAAATACGATTTTCATGTGCATATGGCGGGAAGCGGCCAGATGGAGGATGAGTTAAAAAGCCTTGCAAGGGAATATGGCGTTGAGGATATGCTGACCTTTTACGGTTTTCAGACGCCGGATGAGGTGCGGAATATGATGGAAAAGAGTCATATTTTTCCTTTTACCAGCAATCATTTGGAGGGCTGGGGAGCAGTGGTGAATGAGGCCATGAACAGCGGCTGCGCCGTGGTCGGCAATGTGCAGGCCGGTGCGGTTCCGTATTTAATCCGGCATGGGGAAAACGGACTGGCGTATCCCGACGGAAAGTATGAAAAAATGAAAGAGGCGGTCTGCTATTTGATGGAGCATCCCGGGGAAAGAAAACAAATGGGGCGAAAGGCTTATGCGACGATTGCCAATTTGTGGAATGCGGATTATGGGGCAAAGGAGCTGCTTCGTATGATAGAGGGACTAAAGGAAGGCAGGATAGAGCCGGCGCAGGAAGGGCCCTTAAGCGCGGCGCCGGTGGTTCGACCGGGTAAAATGTATGAATATATGCAGGCTCATATTTGAAAAACGTTTCGACCGGATGTGCGCCCAAATTTGCAGGCTGCCGGACGGGTGACAAGGCGATGGACTTTAGGAATAGTCACAAAATAACTTGTGCAGATGTGCAGGTTATTGCAAGGTTGTTCCTTAGATGCGGAAAGGGGGAAGCCATAAGTGGAAGAGAACAGATGGCCGGCGCTTATCAGTGTGATTGTACCGGTTTATAATATAGTAGATTTACTTCCCAGATGCGTAAAATCTATTCAAAAGCAGACATATCCGAATTTGGAAATTATTTTGATAGACGACGGTTCCACGGACAACAGCGGGGCCCTTGCGGAGAAGATGGCGTTGGAGGACAGGCGAATCAGGGTTTTTCACAAGGAAAACGGCGGGACTAGCAGGGCGCGGAATTTAGGGATTGAGAAGGCGAGAGGGGAGTATATTGGCTTTGTGGACAGCGACGACTATATAGAGCCTCGGATGTATGAGCGGCTTTTGAGTGTGGCGCTTTCGGAAGGTCTTCTGATGGTTCAGGCGTCAAGAGATGAGATTGACGAGCAGGGGAACCGGATGCCCGATGTGTGCGAGCCGCCTGCGGAGGCGCTGCTTTGGGAGGGAGAGCAGTTTATGCGGGAGCTCCTTTTGCACAAAGGGGATTGTTCCATGTGCACGAAGCTGGTTCATGCCTCCCTGTTAAAGGAGGAGCGTTTCCCGGAAGGGGAATTGAACGAGGATTTTAATTTGTTGGTGAGACTTTTGCCGAAGGTGCCCGCGGTGGCAATTTTGCCGGAGCAGGATTATCATGTTTTTTATCGCTATGGAAGCAATACCAGAACCCATGACGAGGAAGAATTTCCCCAGGTGTTTACGGATATTGTAAAGAATGCGGACAGGGTCTATGCTATTGTAGAAAAGGAGTATCCGGCTCTTTTGCAGGAGGCTTTGCGCTTCGGCCTGTTCCAGCGGCTTGATTATATGCTGCATATTCCCATTTCACAGATGAAAAAGGAAAATGCCTTTTATGTCCAGGTAAAGCAATATCTGAAAAGTCACAGAGGGGACGCCGTGAAATCGCCTTATCTTACGCAGAAGAATAAACAGTATTTGCTGCTTCTTGGAACGGCGCCAAAGTTTGTGAGAAAAGTCCACAGAATATTAAGAGGAAAACATACATGAAAGCAGGAATGACATTGGCGAGGGGGTATAGGAAGGGAATTTTTATTGGCGTTATGGCTGCACTTCTGATGGTTCAGCTTGGGGTACTGCTTTTTTATGGAAACAAAAAGGCAGGATTTCACGAAGATGAAATTTATACTTATTATTCAACCAATAAGACGGCAGGGCTTTTTGTAAATGACAGGCAGTGGATGGCAAGGGAAGATTTGCGGAATGATTTTGTTGTGCTGCCCGGGGAACAGTTTCGGTATGGCGTGGTAAAGCAAATGCAGTCCTGGGATGTGCACCCGCCCTTTTATTATTATATTTTCCATACGGCCTGCTCTTTGTTTCCGGGCGTGTTCAGCAAATGGCTGGGAATCGGGGTGAATCTGATTGCCTTTGTGATTTCCTATATTCTGCTGGCTTATGGGGTTTACCTGGCCGTGACGCAGAGGGATTTTGATTCCGCGGAGGAAAGGAAAAAGACGCAGCAAAAGGGAAAATGTCTTGCCTTTTTAACCTGTCTTGCGTGGGGATTTAGCGCAGCGGTGATTTCCGGCATTATGTTTATCAGGATGTATCAGTGGCTGACTGTGTTTATTCTGCTTTGCCTTAACTTACATTTGCGCGCGGTAAAAAGGAAGGATTTCAGGATACGGAGTTTTTTGCTGCCCGTAATGGTTACCGTGTTTTTGGGCTTTCTGACCCAGTATTATTATATTATTTTTCATTTCTTTTTGGGGGCGGGTTTTTGCCTGTGGCTTTTGCAGAATAAGAAATTCAGGGAATTAGCAGGTTATATTGTCGCCTGCGCGGCAGGTTTTTGCGGCGCTGTTTTTTATTATCCCTCCTGTCTGTCGCATATTTTCCGGGGGTACAGGGGGACGGAAGCGGTCAGCGAATTTAGCGATGCGTCCAATACCTGGGAGCGGCTGAGATTTTTTTACGGGTTATTTGATGATTTTGTGATGAACGGCACTTTGAGCTGGTGGCTTTTAGCGATTTGCCTTTTGGCGCTGGGAATAGGGTATGTGCGCAAGAGGGAAGGAAAGAAAGATGGGTTTTTCAATGTTTCCATAGGGCTGCAGATTTTTGCCTGCGCCGGATATTTTTTTACGGTGTCAAAAACGGCGCTGCTGCTGGGGGAAACCTCCAACCGGTATCAGCTGCCTGTTTATGGGATTTTATTGTTTTTGTTGTGGTATGCCTTGTGGGAGCTGATAAGTCAGACGGTGGAGGCGTTAAAGAGGACGGCGGATGAAAGAATCCTTGTTGGGGTATTTGCGCTGATCATTCTTTTGACGGCCGGATCGGCCCTTAAGAACGGACGGGTCTTTTTTCTCTATGAGGAGGAAAAGGACATCATGGCTTTTGTGAGAGCACATAATCAAGAGACGGTTGTGGTGTTTTATAATGACGCTTCGCCGGATAATATCTGGAGGCTTTCGGATGAACTGATGGAATATGATAAGGTGTATCTGGCCAGTCAGGGGAACCGGGAGCCGATTACGGACGGGACAATCACCCGGAGCGAAAGACTGCTGGTTTATGTGGCGGACTATGAGGATAAGGAAAGGTGTCTTGAAGGGCTGCTGCAGGTTAATGAAAAGCTTGGCGGCTATGAGGCTGTGGCGGACAAAGGGATGTGGACTTTGTATGAGGTTCATGCATAAAGCAAAGCGACATGTCGGGAAATGTGAGCGGTTTTTTTCTTGAAATCCTTGTAAAATGGGCTTTGCAACTGATTATTTACATGAAAAAAGTAAAACGCAACATCAAATTGGTGGAAGTTACCTCCATGCAACCGTAAGATAAGAGCCATAAAACGGTTGACAACCAAAAATTTTTATAAGAATGGAGGATAACATGAAAGATTTTGATGAAGGAAAGGATTTAAACAAACAGGATTCTGAAGGGGAATACCTTTTACGGAAAAGCCCGGAGAAAGAGGGATATGAGAAAATGGGGGAAGATGTGGCAGGCTTTGATAAGCTATCCGGTAAAATGAATTTTGCGGAAAATTTGCAGTATTTGAGAAAACAGAAGGACATCACCCAGGAGCAGCTCGCCGAGCGGCTTGAGGTTTCCAGACAGTCCGTGTCAAAATGGGAGTCCGGCCAAAGCTACCCGGAGATGGAAAAGCTGTTGCAGATATGCGGTATGTTCCACTGCAATTTGGATACGCTAATGAGGGGAGATATCAAAAGTACTTTTGCCAAGGACGTGCATGGGTATGATAAATTTCAAAGTAAGTTTAACAAACTGGTTGCCGGCGGTGTGGGGCTGATTCTTTTTGGAATCAGTATTATGATGTTTCTTAGCGGACTGGGAATGGATGAAATGCTTTCCGGCGCTGTCTTTTTCGTTTTCCTGATTGTTGCGGTGATGATTTTTGTGGTTATGGGACTGCAGAAGGACAGATTTTACCAAAGGCACCCGGTGATGGAGGATTTTTATACGGAGGAGGAGAAGGAGCGCGCTTACGGAAAATTTACTGTGAGAATGGCGGTGGGAGTAGGAATTATTTTGACGGCTTTGCTCTTTGCCATGATCTTTTCCGTAAAGGTTGAAAATATTCCGGATCCGGCATTGGAGGAAAGAGCGGACGAAATTCTTGGCGGTTTATTCCTGCTGATGACCACAGTGGCGGTTACAATTCTTGTTTATGGAGGAATGGAAAAGGCAAAGTACAATATTAAGGAATATAATGCCGAGGCCAATCCGTCGCCTGAGAAGAAAAAGAGAAATGCATTGATTGGAAAGCTGTGCGCGTGCATTATGATGGCGGCGACAATCGTCTTTCTTTTACTGAATTTTGCCACGAACTTTAGCGTGCCGTGGATTCCTTTTGCGGTAGGCGGAATTTTGTGTGGGATTACGGCGGTGGCGTTATCGAAAGAAAAGTAACATAAAAAATTTGCCGTCAGGACGGATTCATGGTATGATGGTTGTTGCAGGCGGCGATTTGCTTTGCCGTAAGCGTTTTGACAGAGGCGTTTATCAGCAGTCTTAAAATTTAAATCAGCGGAGGACTTTTATGTTATTGGATAACAAAACGATTCTTATTACCGGCGGAACCGGTTCTTTTGGAAAATGTTTTACAAAATATGTGCTTACACATTATAATCCCAAAAAGATTATTATATACTCAAGAGATGAATACAAGCAGTTTGTCATGCAAAGCGAGCTGAAAGAATATGCGGACAGGCTCAGGTTTTTTATCGGCGATGTGCGGGACAAGGACAGGCTTCGCAGGGCCTTTGAGGGAGTGGATTTTGTTGTCCATGCGGCGGCTCTTAAGCAGGTTCCGGCCTGTGAATATAATCCCAATGAGGCTATTAAGACGAATATTCATGGCGCCCAGAATGTGATTGACGCATCCCTTGACTCCGGCGTAAAAAAAGTTGTGGCACTGTCAACGGATAAGGCGGTCAATCCGGTCAATCTTTACGGCGGCACGAAGCTGGTGTCGGATAAGCTTTTTATAGCGGCTAATGCGTATGCGGGAAATAAGGATATCAGTTTTTCAATTGTGCGTTACGGCAATGTGGCCGGAAGCCGGGGCTCTATCATTCCCGTATTCCATAATATTATTAAAAACGGAGGCAGCGAGCTGCCAATCACAGATTACCGCATGACCCGTTTCTGGATCAGCTTAACCCAGGGAGTGGAGCTTGTGATCAAGGCACTGGAGGAGGCCACCGGAGGGGAGACCTTTATCAGCAAGATACCGTCCTTTAAAGTGACGGATTTGGCAGAGGCGATGCTGCCCGGTTGCAAGATGCCGGAAATTGGCATCCGTCCCGGAGAAAAGCTTCATGAAATTATGGTGACGGTGGAGGATTCCGCCACCACCTATGAGTATGATAAGCATTTTATCGTGTATCCGCAGGTAACCTGGAATGAAAAGCAGCAGATTAACTTAAGCGGCCGTAAGGTGGAGGAGGGATTTTCCTATAGCTCCGGCAATAACACCCAGTGGCTTAGCGTGGAAGACATCAGGGAAATGTTAAAAAGTGTGGAACTGGAAAAATAAAGTTACAATAAAGATAAAATAAGATTGGGGAAAAATGGCTGACAGCCGCATATAATGCAATAAAAGATGAAATAAGGTGCGTTGGGTTTCCCGGTGCACCTTTTTGGGTATCTGTTTGGAAGGAAATTTCCGAACGTTTAATTGGCTTAAGGGGTAAGTTTGGAAGTAAACTTCCAAACTCTTTATCGGTGGCAGTACCGCAAGCACAGCTTGCGGTATGCGGGGGTATAAAAATGGATATAAAAGTAAAAGAAGAATATTTACAGCAGGCAATGAAACTGCATCGGGAAAATCCTGTAGTGGACGCGCATCTGGATTTGGCGGGAGAGGTTTTGTTAAGACGTCAGGCCGGGGAGCGGGAAGTTGTGAAAAGGTATTATCTTTCACACTTTAAGCGGGCGGGGATGAAGCTGGTGGTATCCTCCGTCTATGTGGAGACGGGAAATCTCGACAGGGCGTGGGAAAACGCGCTTGGCCAGATAGCCGCTTTGAAGGAGGACATAAAGGGGCTTGATGAAGTTACGCTGATACAAACGGGGAGCGATCTTGACAGGCTTTTGATAGAGGATAAAATCGGCATACTGATTTATATGGAAGGATTGGACTGCATTGGAGAGGATGTTGACAGGCTGAATGCCTTGTATGATTTGGGCGTGCGGGGGGCTTCCCTTACCTGGAGCAGACAAAACACGCTGGCCGTGGGATGCTGCAAGGCTTCGGAAAACAGGCAGATAGCAGGGGGACTTTCAGAGGCCGGAATAAGGGCTATAAAAAGGATGGAGGAATTGTCGATGTTCCTTGACATCAGCCACTTAAATGACGAGGGATTTGAGCAGGTGTGCCATGTGGCGGAGCGCAGTTTTATCGCGACCCACTCCGGCAGCAGGCAGATTTATCACAGTTACCGTAACCTGACGGATGAACAGATAGAGGCGCTTGCCGGGCAGGGCGGCGTTATGGGAATGAACGGATGTAAATGTATTGCGGGCTCCCTTTCGGGTAATCATCTTGAAATGCTTTGCCGCCATATTGAGTACGAAACGGAAAAGGCGGGAGAGGGCCATGTCGGATATGGGTTTGACTTGTGCGATTCCTACAGCCGCGCCAGCGCCGCCCTGCAGGGGAAAAGTTATACGGACAGAGACGACTGCCTTCTTGACCACAGTCAGGTGCCTTTGGTGAGCGCAGCCCTTTTGCAAAGAGGGATGGAACCGGAGCAGGTAAAGGGCATTATGGGCGGTAATTTTATACGGTATTTTCAGGGGATTCTGAGGCAGTAAAAGAGTGCAAAAATCTTTCACTGACAATAAAATTCTGGTAATATTATAGTAGGAATCGAAAATGTTTGACAGCAATAAGTACGTAACTATTCAGCCCTTAATGTCATTAAGTTAACGGCTGCGGACGCCGGGAGGAAAATAAAATTCTCTGTCGCCGCGCTCTCGCTCCGTAAAAAGCGTAGCGGACACTAGGTTCGTGAAGTACCTCACCAAGTGCCGACGCTTTTTAAGGGGCTCCCCCAGAATTTTATTTTCCTCCCGGCTGGTTTTGGCGCTAAACTTAATGACATTGATTCAGCCCTCGGCTCCATAGTTACATGAGTACAATTAAAATGAATCATACCGGTATTGTTTGGAGGAAGGCCATAATAATGGAGGGAAAAATGAGTGGAAAGAAATTTAACAGGATTTTTACAATTGTAATTGATTCTCTGGGGGTTGGCGCACTGGAGGATGCGGCTGAATATGGGGATGCGGGGACGGATACCCTGGGACATATTTCTCAAAGGGTTGATCAGTTTAAAATTCCGAATCTGCAAAAACTGGGTTTGGCAAACCTGCATCCGCTGCGTCAGGTGGAGCCGGTTAAGGCCCCTATGGGATATTTTATGAAAATGAATGAGGCAAGCACCGGAAAGGATACCATGACCGGGCATTGGGAGATGATGGGGCTGCACATCACAAAGCCGTTTCAAACATTTACGGAAACAGGGTTCCCCAGGGAGCTGATAGAAGAATTGTCCGCAAGAACGGGGCGCACCATTATCGGAAATAAGAGCGCCAGCGGTACGGAAATTTTGGAGGAGCTTGCGGAGGAAGAAATTGCCACCGGCCATATGATTGTCTATACGTCCGCGGACTCCGTTCTTCAGATTTGCGGAAACGAGGAGACCTTTGGGCTGGAGGAATTGTACCGTTGCTGCGAGATAGCCCGGGAAATCACCATGAAGGATGAATGGAAGGTTGGGCGTGTAATTGCAAGACCTTATGTGGGGAAGAAAAAAGGCGAATTTAAGCGAACAAGCAACCGCCACGACTATGCACTTAAACCTTATGGAAGGACGGCGCTTAACGCCTTAAAGGATGCAGGCCTTTCCGTAATATCCGTGGGAAAGATTTTTGATATTTTCGACGGAGAAGGCATTACGGAATCGAACAAATCCAAAAGCTCCGTACATGGCATGGAGCAGACAATTGAGATTGCGAAGAGGGACTTTCGAGGATTCTGCTATGTAAACCTGGTAGATTTTGACGCCCTTTGGGGACACCGCCGGGACGTGGAAGGCTATGCCCGGGAGCTGGAAAAATTTGATGAAAAGCTGGGAGAGCTGCTGCCTCTTCTTAAGGAGGATGATTTGCTGATTCTAACGGCTGACCATGGAAATGACCCCACACATACGGGAACGGATCATACAAGAGAGAGGGTTCCCTTCCTTGCCTGTTCACCGGGCCTAAAAGGATGTGGGAAATTGGAAGATACGCAGACCTTTGCGGTAATCGGGGCGACGGTTGCGGAAAACTTTGGCGTGGAGATGCCGGAGGGAACCATTGGAAGCTCTATACTTGATCAACTGGTATAAGAAAGGAAGGGTATAGGATGGATAAAAAGGATGTTTTAAAGAAGGTTGACCATACGCTGCTGACACAGACAGCCACATGGGAGGAAATCCGTAAGATTCTTGACGATGGGATAAAATATGGGGCGGCCTCCGCATGTATTCCGGCCGCTTATGTAAAACAGGCGGCAGAATATGTAAACGGTAAACTTCCGATTTGCACGGTAATTGGTTTCCCCAACGGGTACAGTACGACGGCGGTAAAGGTATTTGAAACCAAAGACGCCATTTTAAATGGCGCGCAGGAAATTGATATGGTAATCAACATTGGGCGTTTAAAGGACGGGAAATATCAGGAAATTGAAGAGGAAATCCTTAAAGTGCACGAGGCCTGCGACGGAAGGATTTTAAAGGTTATTATTGAAACGTGTCTGCTTACGGAGGAAGAAAAGATTAAGATGTGCGAGATTGTCACGAAGGCAGGGGCCGAATATATTAAGACCTCCACAGGATTTTCCACAGCAGGCGCTACCTTTGAGGATGTAAAGCTCATGCGTGAGCATATTGGAGAGAAAGTAAAGGTGAAGGCGGCAGGAGGTATTTCTTCCTTTGATGATGCGGAAGAATTTATACGCCTTGGCGCAGACAGGCTTGGGACAAGCAGACTGGTTAAGATTATGGAAAATACGGATAGCGGAGCCGGATATTAGATCTCAAAGGCCGGATACTGGTTCACGGACGTTTCGGCGCGGTTTTTGAAATGAAGATTTACAGCTGCAAAAAGGGGCTGTTGCAAAATTACAGATTCATACAATATATGGCTTCCATACGCCACTGAGTTGGAGATATATTGTAGGGCTGTTGCGTTTTGCGACGGCCTCTTTTTTACAGTTAACATATACTATTGTATGACAAATGTGTTTTCCAACAAAAGCCAGTTGGGACGGAAGAAATTCATAATCTGCCAATAGCCCAGACCACGCAGAAAATAAAGCGGAAGGAGAGAAAATTTTTCCCTGTAGCTTCGTACATCCTCAAACCATACCTCGTGAAGCTGGCCGTCCTTTTCATATTGAAAGTAGGGGGACATGGCGGTTTCATCAAACAGGATGGGTACACCGGCATCTATGGCAAGCCGGACGGCTTCTAAATTGCTGACGGTCTTTGCCTTAGAGGAGCCGCGGACATAAGGAAGGATCCAGTCATAACCGTAATTTGGAATACCGAGATCAATTTTGGATGGAGCAATGCGGGTGATGGCGTAATCTACTACCTGTCTGACCTGATTGATAGGAGCGACGGCCATAGGGGGACCATATGTATAACCCCACTCGTAGGTCATAAGCAGTACGCTGTCAGCCGCCTGGCCCAGAAGACGGTAATCCATCCCTTCATATAGAAGCCCTGCCTGAGAATCGGATGTTTTAGGTACAAGGGCTACCGACACATGATAGCCATAAGGGGAAAGAAAGTTCCTGACGTCAGCCACAAAATCGGCAAAGGAAACGCGGTCCTCGGGCCGAATGTATTCAAAGTCAATATCAACCCCCCAAAATCCTTTTTCCTGCAAGGTGGCAAGGAGATCGGATAACAGATTGCTCCTGGCGTCTTTGCTGTTGACGACGGAGGTAATGAGGTAACTATTAAAATTACCGTCTGCTCCAAAGGGAGTCAGAGTAAGAACAGGACGGACGCCATAGGAAAGGGCGGAGCTAATCATAAAAGAATCGTCAGGGGTCGGGGGAATCAGGTCACCCTCGGTGGTGAAACCATAGGAAAAGACAGATAAAGAGCTGAGAAAAGGCAGCGTTTCGTTAAGAGTATTTTGTTCAATGAAAGGATAAGCATATCCATTGACGAAAGCAGGGTAAGAAGGGAGAGCTTTATCTTGAACGGTAATAAGCAGAGCCTGGCCTACGGCCAGGGCATAGGGATAGACAAGCTGATTATTAAAGATAATAGAAGATACCGGAATACCATAGCTGTCCGCTATAGAATCTATGGTATCCCCTCTCTTTACTACGTATATTTCCATAAAGATTCTCGCTGTATTTTTCTTTATGATATGCGAGGAGTTCTTATTTGGTTATCGGAATGCCCAGATGAATTTTGCGGTAAATCTTCCATATAATGATTGCCGGAAGGGATAGTGTTAAGTATATAGTAGAAAGAAGACCTGCGGCTCCGCCAACAATGGCAACAAGTAAAATAACAATATTCATTTGATATCGTACCTCCAAGTTTTTTAAGTGTGTTTTGGTTTTTGTCTGTCTTGCCATTTATTTTAACTTATAGAAGGAAGAAGACGAAGCAAATGGGCATTTCTTTAACGATTGCTTAACGATATCTTAACATGATTTTAACGGTATCTTAACGACATCTTAACAGAAGAACATAAAAAAGGTCATTTTTAATGAACAGCCAAAAAGGACTGACAATTGTTATGAAAAAATGACGCAAAATGCTAGTAAAAATATTTTTTTACTCAAATTAATTGAATATTTAGTTTATTAAAGGTATACTGAATATGAGCAGGTTTTCCTGTTCGGTCATAGCTGGTAAAGATAATAGAAATCACGCTTAGCAACTACTTTTATAGGAGGTATTTCATTGATGAAAAAAATTTTTGCATTTATTCTGGCAGGAATCCTGGTAATAGGCTCATGCGCAACGGTATTTGCGGCGCCGCCTGCCGAAGCGCCGTCCGAAGTTTCGGTAAAACAGGATGGCAAAGCCCATAATGTATATGCGTTTGGCACATCTCTTGCATTGGTATATGCAGATGGAAGTATTGATATTTTCAGTATAGGCCCGGATGGCAGAGTTAATGTTATGATGGACGGTGCGGTTACCGAGAATATATCCAATGTATCTGTTCCGGCGGGGCAACGAATGAGGCTGGCCCTTGGAAATGGTTCTATTATTGTAAGAAATGTAACCGCCGAATCCGGCGAAGCGATTAAAAAACAGATTGACGATGCATATGCGGCAGGAGCATCATCGGTTGAATTGACGTCTCTTACAGGGGTAACGGCTTATCGGATTAACGAAGACGGAGAGATTGTGAATGTTGACGGTGTGGAGGTATCCATTAAGGAACCGGAACTATCCATTTATTCTATTGATGGATTGGCGAAATTGTTTGAGGAAATGCTAAAGGAGCTTATGGCGGAGGATGCGCTCAGAGCAGCGGCGGAGGCTGAAGCTGCGGCAAATGCCAGAGCAAAGGCACGGGGGGATTATGAAGTTCCCGCTGAAAGGCCGGCTGATGCTTCTGCCAATGTTGTTGATACCCCGGAAGCGATAGATACGCCAAGTTCAGGTTCTGCTTCGGGTGGAACCGGTTCAAGTTCGGCAAGTCCGAGTGGGACCGCTTCAGGCTCGGCTACTCCAAGCACGACTGCTTCATCTACTCCATAAGCAGCCTTTCAGGTTAAAAGATAAAAAGCATACTCATAGATACAAATTCATATTTCCATACCAAGTGTGAACCATCAGGAGCTTATATACTAAGCGATTAGTATGAAGCTCCTTTTTGATGTAATAAGCCGATTTGCGGAGCGTGCCGGCGCTTGATGATAGATACCCATAGTAAGATTTTAAGCAAGTTTAAGGCTGCCCGGCGCGGCAAGCAGGGAGAAAATCTTTCCTGCCCAATTAAAAAATATCTGCCGGTTTTTCGCTATCTGTTGCATAATACCGCCCAAAAAACTATAATGGATATACTAAGATGGATGGAGGTTTTATTATGGATTATGCACAGGCACTTGAAAAGCTCTCTGCGGCCGGGCAGGAACATGCAATGCAGTATTATGAGGAACTGACCGATGATCAGAAGGCGCTTTTACTTGCACAGATCGAGGCAACGGATTTTACCGTATTATCATCCATGCAGGATGGAAAGCGGGAGAATGTAAGAGGAGATATTAAACCCCTTGCAGCCATGCAATTGCCACAGATTAAAGAAAGGGAAACGGAATTTAAATCATTAGGACTTGACGCGATAAAGAAGGGGAAGGTTGGAGCGGTACTCCTTGCAGGAGGTATGGGAACCCGTTTAGGATCCGATGAACCTAAGGGAGTATATAACATTGGGCTCACAAAGGAGGTTTTTATTTTTCAACGTCTGATTGAAAATTTGATAGACGTGGTGAAGGAAGCCGGCGCATGGATCCCCCTTTATATCATGACCAGCGATAAGAACCATGAGGCCACTGTGGGTTTCTTAAAAGAGCATGATTATTTTGGATACGACAATGCTTTTGTCACGTTCTTTATGCAGGAGATGGCCCCTGCCTGCAATCCTCAGGGCAAGGTTTACATGGAAGAAAAGTTTAAGATTTCTACCTCTCCTAATGGAAACGGAGGCTGGTATTCTTCCATGTATAAGTGGGGCGTGGCGAAAAAGGCCATGGAGGACGGTGTGGAATGGCTCAATGTGTTTGCCGTGGACAATGTTCTGCAAAGGATAGCGGACCCTTGTTTTGTGGGAGCCGTGCTTTCAGGAAACTATGCATCGGGAGCCAAGGTGGTGCGCAAATGTGCGCCGGATGAAAAGATTGGCGTTATCTGTTTAGAGGATGGAAGGCCCTCTATTGTGGAATACTATGAGCTCACAGACGAACTAATGAACGCAAAGGATGAAAAGGGAGATCCGGCCTATTACTTTGGCGTGATTTTAAATTATCTGTTTCGGGTGGAAGACCTGGAAAAAATTCGTGAAAGAAAGCTCCCTCTCCATATCGTGGAAAAGAAGATTCCTTACCTGAACGAAAAGGGGGAGAAAGTGAAACCGGATGCCCCTAACGGCTATAAATTTGAACAGCTTGTACTCGACATGATTCACGAGTTAGACGGCTGTCTGCCCTTTGAGGTGGTACGGGAAAAAGAATTTGCGCCGATTAAGAACGCGACAGGCATCGATTCCGTAGAGAGCGCGCGGGAGCTTTGTAAAAAGAATGGTATTGCGTTGTAAAGTATAGAGTAACGACATAACATTTTGACAGGTTTGAGCAACATTATTGTCTTGCGAAATACAGGGAATAATGGGTACAATAAGCATAAAGCAATGAAGCACAAGACATGAAACATATGTAAAGTGAAAAAGGAGGTAACAAAATGGCAATTCTGGTTACAGGGGGAGCAGGATACATTGGCAGTCACACGGTGGTAGAGCTGCAAAATGCAGGCTATGATGTGGTGGTGGTAGATAACTTAAGCAATTCCAGTGAAAAGAGCTTACAGAGGGTAGAAAAAATTACAGGAAAACCGGTTACCTTTTACAAAGCGGATATCCTTGACAGGGAGGCTTTGAACGCGATTTTTGATAAAGAAAAAATTGATTCCTGTATTCATTTCGCAGGGCTTAAAGCGGTAGGCGAATCGGTGGCGAAGCCTTGGGAATACTACGAGAACAATATCTCCGGTACGTTGACGTTAGTGGATGTGATGAGGAAGCATGGAGTTAAAAATATTATTTTCTCATCCTCGGCGACCGTTTACGGGGATCCGGCCATGATTCCCATTACGGAGGAATGTCCTAAAGGGCAGTGTACCAATCCTTACGGCTGGACGAAATCTATGTTAGAGCAAATCCTCACCGACATGCAGAAGGCTGACCCGGAATGGAATGTAATTCTGCTCCGTTACTTTAATCCTATCGGAGCCCACAAGAGCGGCACGATTGGGGAGAATCCCAACGGCATTCCCAATAACCTGATGCCTTATATTACGCAGGTAGCGGTAGGAAAGCTGAAAGAGCTGGGCGTGTTTGGAAACGATTACAATACGCCGGACGGAACAGGCGTCAGGGATTACATTCATGTGGTTGACCTGGCGGTAGGACATGTGAAGGCGCTTAAGAAAATCGAGGAAAAAGCGGGCTTATGCATTTACAACCTTGGAACCGGAGTGGGCTACAGCGTTTTGGATATTGTAAAGAATTTTGAGGAAGCCACAGGGGTTAAGATTCCTTATGTGATTAAGGACAGACGTCCCGGCGATATTGCGGAGTGCTATTCGGATGCCTCTAAGGCGAAAGAGGAGCTTGGCTGGGTGGCGGAAAACGGCATTAAGGAAATGTGCGCGGATTCCTGGAGATGGCAGAGCAACAACCCGAATGGGTATGAGGATTGATAAGCAGGGCCGTAGGATTTGATAAGTTATCTTGATGTGATATAAAAAAAGAGAGGCATCGATTCATAGTATGGAACTGAATCGGTGCCTTTTTATGCACAGTCCCGTGAGAGAAAGTATGCCGCTAAAGTGACGCATGGGCCGCGCGGCGAGTAGGGGGAAATCGTCGCTACTCGATTGCACACGGGCGTCCAAAGGAAATATGTCAGCAAGCTGACGAGAGCCCGGCGCGCGATTAGGGAGAAAAATTGTCCCTACTTGATTACGCGCAGAACTCAAAGGAAGATTGTCAACAGAAGCCGACGGGAGCCCGGCGCACGAGTAGGGAAAATCTTCCCTGCTTGATTGCATCAGGCATTCACATCCTGTTTTTTTAATACAAGGATAGCGGTCAGGCAAATAAAAATCAGGTAAAATATACTGCTGATCAAAAAGGCTGCGACGCTTCCCGCCAACACATTTTCAGCTTTATTGGCATTCATCCCAAGCATCATCAAAGAATAGGGGTAATAAGCCCCAAAGGGGGAATTGGAAGCCATAAGTCCTGTGATACTGCCGACAATGGCAATGACAATGGGCACGGCAAAGCTTCTGATGACCATGGAAAAGGCCAGCTGCAGGGCGGCGATGACCATGCCTCCCAGAACGCCTCTTATGGTATAGAAAAAGGTCTGCACAGGCGGAAGGCCGGGTAAGTGTACCAGCTTGCCGCTTAAAATGTAAAGCACATAAATCCACAACTGAACGGTCACGGTAATCTTCATAATCGATATAAGCTTTCCCAGAAAGATATCCCGAAGGGGAACCGGCGCGGTCAAAAGCAGATGCCGGTTTTTATTTTGGTTTTCCATCCGCCATAAGTAGCTGCAGCACACGGCAATCATTGGGGCAAAGAAAAAATTAGAATAAAATAAGGTCTCCTGGGTCCAGAGGGAGGACCATTCGGATTGCAGGATTGACAGATTGTTCAGGTAGTTTTTGGTTCCCATGATCGCCGGGATGATGGGTAACAGCAGAAAGGCTATCCAGATATTGGAACGCTTCATTTTTAAGCGTTCGCTTTTGATACAGGCAAAAAGCATGACTCAAACCTCCTTTTTCATAAAAATGGTTTTGCCCAGAAAATAAAGTAAAATTCCAAAAAGCAGAAATCCCAGGAACGCCCCCGTTGGAAAGGGAATCTCAAAATAAGTAGTCTCACGGGTAGACGATTCATAATACATATTGATGGGACATCCTATCATATAATAACACCAGGGCAGCAGGCGGAAAAAGAATGCCTGGCTGGGAAAGAAAGCGGAAAAGATCCCGATAAAGGTTCCGCCCACGCCTAAAAACAGCGGAAACAACTGGTTTCCCGAAACAAGCGATAAGGACTGCTGCAAAATATAGAGTACCAGACTTACGATAAAGGTCGTAAAAAAGAAGATACAAATATGGGGCGCAGGCAAGGGCTGGCTTGCTTTAAGAGAATGGCCAAGCAAAGGAACAAGCGCCGTCTCGGCCAGAGAAAAGGCAAGCAGATACAGACTGTTTACAAACAGTTTGATGTGATAAATGCTATGCCTCGGCTGCATGGTGCATAGAAGCTTAAAGGTATTCCCCTTAAGCTCAATATCGCAGAGCCTGCTTGCGGCGCAGGCAAGGGCAATGGGCAGGAAAATGCTGTTCATGAGCGAAAGGCTTAGAAGCAGGTAAAAGTATTCCTGACCGGCAATGCCATAGGAATCCATATCGACCACACACCAGCCAATCCAAAGGAAAATCACTGTGAATGCAGCCCCGTAAACAAGCCATATGTAACGGTGCCTGATTTTTTTTAATTCCGTAAAAAATAAGCGCATTATAAACTCACCTGCTTTCCTGTTAAACTAAGGAAGATTTCTTCCAGAGATTTTTGATATTCTTCAATTCTCAAAACGTCAATTCCTTCCCGCACCAGCGCGGAAATTAAAAAGGCGGTTTTTTCGTCGGAGATTTCCGGGAATAAAAGGAAATCTTTATCAAGGGTACAGTCAATGTTATTTTCATTAAGCACACATAAAGCCCGGTTATTGTTGCCGGTGCGCAGCCGCAGCTGTTTTTTGCTGTGTTCGTGAAGATGAAGAAGGCTATCCTGAAAAATAAACTGTCCCTTGTTGATAATGCCCACATAGTCGGCCATCTGATCGATTTCGCTTAAAAGATGGCTTGATACCATGATAGTCATATGATAATTTTCAGGCAGGGAGCGGATAAGCTCGCGCATTTCCTGAATACCGGCGGGGTCTAAACCGTTGGTGGGCTCGTCTAACAAAAGCAGCTTTGGATGCCCTAACAGAGCTCCGGCAAGGCCAAGACGCTGCTTCATGCCAAGGGAGTAATGCCCTGCTTTTTTGTCCTGCTGACTTTCCATGCGGACGATAGAGAGAACCTCCCCAATCTCTTTCGTGGGGACATTTTTCAGAGTGCAGATGATTTCCAGATTCTGCCTTCCGGTCAAATGCCCATAGTAAGAAGGGGATTCGATGAGGGAGCCGGTCTGCTTTAAGATGGCAAGGCGTTTCTTTTCATTGAAAGGCGTTTTGCCCTGAGAGACAAAAGGAGTCCCCAAAATAGAAATCTCTCCGTTTGTAGGTTTGATCAGACCGAGAAGCATTTTCATGGTCGTGCTCTTTCCGGCGCCGTTGGGGCCTAAAAACCCGTAGACGCATCCTTCGGGGACGGCAAGGTTGACTTTCTTTACCACATCCCTGGCTTTTCCGGATTGCTTATAGGTTTTCGTGAGGTCTTTTGTTTGAATAACAAAATTTTTTCTGTTCATAAATGTAACCATACCTTTCTAAAATCTTTAAAATTTTGCGGCAGTTTGGCTTTTGGCCGAACTGTTATAAACTTTTATGTGCAGGCCCGTGCAGAGGTAGAATGTCGCTAAAGCGTCGCAGAGGCCACACAGCGGACAGGGAGAGAACTCTTTCCTGCTCGATTAAGTTTAAGGATAGAACGGCCGCCTTACATGAAAATGAAAGTTACCTTACAATTACCTTAATTTTTCAGGCGGTATGGTTACAGCAAAATGAGTTTGTATTAAAATAAATCTATAATGGTATGTCGTCCGGTGCAAAATATGCGGATGGCGCGAGACAGGCTATTAAAAGATAAGAACAGGTCAGAGAAAGGGGAAGGCGGTCTATGAAGCATATTTTTGAGCGCAGGGAACCGGATATGTTCATTTTGGATATCAATCTTCCGGATGGGGATGGATTTTCTCTTATGCAAAAAATCAGGGCGGCGTCCGCCGTGCCGGTTTTATTTTTGTCGGCAAGGGATGAGGACAGCGACCGGCTGTTGGGATTAGGACTTGGGGCTGACGACTATATGGTTAAGCCATTTCTGCCAAAGGAGCTTACCTTACGCATCAGCGCCATCCTGAAAAGAACCTATCTTTTTGGAAACAGGGAAAGCAGTAAAGAACAGCGGCTTGATTTAGGAGCGTGCAGCGTGGACTTTAAAAGCGGGATCGCCAGATGGGATCAGGAAAGCGATAAGGATAGCCATAAGCAGGGCCGCAGGCAAAATGCTGGGCATAGCCATAAGGAAGGCGGGGAAGGAAGCAAGGAGGAATGCAGGGAGATTCCCCTGACGGCAAAGGAGCTGTTAATTTTACGCAAGCTGTCGGAGAACAGGGGAAACATTGTGACCTTTGATCAGCTCTGCCAGGCGGTGTGGAAGGACAATTATTTTGGCTATGAAAATACGATTATGGTGCATATCAGACGGCTGAGGGAAAAAATAGAGGAGAATCCGTCCCGTCCCAAGTATCTTTTGACGGTGCGAGGGCTGGGTTATAAATTGATAAAAGGTTAAAAGGTATAAGTTTGGAAGTAAACTTCCAAACTCTTTATCGGTGGCAGTACTGCAAGCGCAGTTTGCGGTATGCGGGGGTATAAATATGAAAAGCCTGTTAAAAATTTATGGAAGATACATTGGTTCCACATGGATCATTTTATTGTTGCTGGTTATCGTAAATTTCAGCGTTATGCTCTGGATAACCTTTGACCGGGTGATAAACTATGAGCCCGGATTTCCAAAAGATTTTCGAAATATGGCGGAGCTTTTAGTGGAAGAAAGTCCGGAAAGGGAATTGTATCTTACGCGTCAGGGAGAAGATTTTTTGAAGGAAAAGCAGTATGCGTTTGTTATGCTTTTAAATGATTTTGGGGATGTGATTTTTGAATGGAATCTGCCGGAATATTTCAAAAAGCATTATACGGCGGGCGAAATTTCCGGCTTTACCAGGTGGTACTTAAACGATTATCCTGTAAAGGTGTGGCAGACGAAGGAAGGACTTTTGGTAGCGGGAGGAAAAAAGAACAGCCTGTGGAAATTTACATTGGAATTGCCAATGGGATTTATGAACCATATAGGACAATATTTTCATGTTATTGTGGGAGCCAATCTTTTGATTATCTTATGTGTGGTAGGTTTTTCAGGATACCGATATTACAAATCCCTCTGCCCTTTGTCGGAGGGGATTGAAGCGCTGTCCCAAAACAGACAGATTCATCTTGCGGAAAAAGGAGTGGCCGGGGAGCTGGCGGTTCGTCTTAACCGGACCTCGGATATTTTAAAAGAACAAAGACAGACAATTCAAAAACGGGATATGGCAAGGACGGAATGGATTGCCGGCGTTTCCCACGATATACGTACGCCTCTCTCCGTTATCATGGGATATGCGGACGAGCTTATGGAAAATGAAAAGATTGGCAGGGAGGGACGCGCCAGAGCGGCCGCCATAAGAAGCCAAAGCCTGAAAATCCGGCAGCTGATAGAGGATTTAAATCTTGCCTCTAAGCTGGAATACAACATGCAGCCTCTTAGGATTACCTGCTTTTATCCGGCGGCGGTGCTGCGTTCGTTAGCGGCGGAGTTTATTAACGAAGGATTGGAAGAGAAATTTGAAGTATTCCCCGACATAGAGCCTGAACTGGAAAAGGTTACCTTAAAAGGAGATGAAGAACTGCTCAAAAGAGCAGTGAGAAATTTATTAAGCAACAGTGCACGGCATAATCCGGATGGATGCAGGATATGGATAAGGGGAGGGATAGAGGCGGACAGATGTATGATTGAGGTTTCGGATGACGGGCGTGGAATACCGGAAGCGGTCGTGCAGGGTCTTTTTGAGGAAGATGGTGATATGTGGAATGAAAAGAAACCTCATATTATGGGCCTGAGAATTGTAAAACAGATTGTGAAGGCACATAAAGGAGATTTCAGGATTGTGATGGAAGGACATAGCGTAAGGCTGACCTTCCCGGTTGTTCCAATGTAGTAAAAGTCTTAACAAAATTTTGCTTCCGGTTCCTGCTAAAGCCATTTAGGGAGGCTTTTGCAAGACCGAAAGCATAATTTTAAATCTTTTTATAATATACCGGCCGGCTATGCCACATAAAGATACATGAAGATAAAGTGGCAGATACTTCCCCCCATGACAAAGAGGTGGAAGATTTCATGGGAGCCGAAAAATTTGTATTTTGCATTAAATACCGGAAGCTTTAAAGCATAAATGACGCCGCCAATGGTGTAAATAATTCCGCCCGCAAGGAGCCAGCCGAAGGCAGCGTGGGGCAGCACATTCCACAGAGGGCCAAAAACAGCCACACAGACCCACCCCATGGCAATGTAGATGAGAGAAGAAAACCATTTAGGGCAGGTAATCCAGCAGGCTTTTAAAGTCATACCAAACAGCGCGATTGCCCATACCACGGCTAATAAAGTGTAACCCGGTCTGCCCCCCAGTATGATTAAGCAAACCGGCGTGTAAGAACCGGCAATCAGTACAAAAATCATCATATGATCCAATTTTCGGAAAACGCGAAGGGCTTTCCCACTGATATTCAGTGAATGGTAGGTGGCGCTGGCGCCATAAAGCAGTATCATGCTGATACAAAAGATACTTAAGGCTGCCACTGCCTTTCCGCCTGAAAAAACGGCGGCCTTTGTCAGAAGCGGCATAGCGGCAAATGCCGCCATCATCATACCGATAAAATGTGTAATTGCGCTTCCCGGTTCCCGTATAGTAATCTGCATAATAATTCCTCCTTTACACAAAACACATTATGTAGTTTTAAAAACTACGTTTAAGATGATTTAATACTATCACTTATTGTTTCGTGTGTCAAATAATATTATGCATATTATTAGATTATTTAGAGGAAATATACCGCTAAAGCGGTGCACGGACTGCGGCGCGGGCAGGAAGAAAAGACCACTACCAGCTCTTTGTAAGTTCCATATTCCAGTCCAGTTCATAAGGACTGTCGTCGGAGTCTTTCAGCATTTCATAATAGCGGTAACGTTCTTTGGTGGGGGAATCCTCCTTAGAACCGGAATCCTTGCTCCAGAACTGGAATCCAAGCATATACCCGTCCACCATTTCCTCCCAGGAGGAATAGAGTTGCTGGAGCACGAGAGAGTTTTCCAGCGAAGCGTCCATAGCCTCCTCATAAGTCATGTATCCAAGAATATAAAAATCAGCGTACAACTGGTTTACCCTGCAAAGATCCCAGGCTGCTAAGTAGTCCGCGTCATGGCCGGCCTTATGGATATTATAAGCCATTACATAGCGGTAGTCGTCTGAGAGATTCGACTGCAGGAATTTCTTCCGGAACTCTTTTTCCTCCAAATTAAGAAGTCCCATCTTGTTCAATTCTTCCATACATTCCCGGCAGGTCTGTCTGTGGCCTTTTTCCTTTAATCGTTCCACTGCTTCCAGGGCGGAGGTTCTGTCGGTTATGTTCCAGCTGTTTTGAAGGCCCCAGTCGATCAGTTCTTTATTGTCTTCGGTAATCTGAAGGCCGCCTACCAGCCGCCAGTTAAATCCGTTGCTATAGGTAAGAGGCGCATAGGTGGCGTTAAACCATAAAACCGTATCGGGAAGGTCGGGAGAGTCCGTTGTCTCGCCATCACCGCCCATCAGCATGGCCATGGTAAGGGGAGTAACATCCCCGGCAGCATTGTCCTGCTTTGGAGCGCCTTCCGGCTTGGAAGCAGGAGCTTCTGATTCCGCGGCATAGGCATCAGAGCTTTGGTTAGGGCCCTCTTCCGCCTCCGGGGCATCTGTCTCATCCTGGCCGCCTAAGTATTGGAACAAATCAATCCCATAGGCGGTTTCCAGTTCCTGAATAACCCTATCGGTGGAATCGTCCCGCTGTTCATAAGAAAGAAAAATTTCAAGGGAAAGATAATAGGTATCGTCAATGGGAATATAGCAAAGGGCCTCCACCCGGGGCAAATATTCCTCCGACTGATAGGATTTCTTTTCATAGGAAATTGCCATCTGCAGGGCGTTTTCAAGGCCGGGAACGGGCAGCATGGCGCTCCTTTTTACATTTCGTATGGTTTGGGGATTATGCAGCGCGGTTTCATACTTTATATCAGCGGAGCTTTTCATGGCCGTGACCAGAGCGTTGCCGGCATAAATCTCCGAAACATCCGCACTGACCAAAACGCCGTGGAGAAAAGAAAAAGCGCTTGTCCGGTCTATGTCCGTAATCCGGGCTTTGGGAAGCATCAGGTCGCAGTAAGTTTCCCTGTAATAGTCGGATATGGAGGTAAGACCCATATATTGATATCCCTCCAAATCCTCAAGCGCTTTATCCCCTTCCTTCGCCTGATAGGAATCCTGATCTGCGTTAACCGCCCAGGTGCTCCCCGGTTTGATTAAATCCAGGTTAATGCCATGGCATTCTGCCAGCTCGTCAATGAGAGGATCCGTGTCCTCGTCCGCATAATCTTCATATACAGTTATATCCCAGAGAATGCCGGCGCCGGAGGGCTGCATTTCCAGATAATAAAGCTGCCGTAACTCAAAGGAGACGCCTTCATAATCCACGCCTCTGCCGGTAAAAATGAAATATCTGTCCGCTCCGTTTTCGATGATGCCGGTATCTGCAACATCTATATAATCAGAATCCGCCTCATGGGCATACTTTTGTTTCAGGGTGAGATGATCCTCGAAGGAGGCATAACGCTGGTCAGCTTCCCCGTAACCGTATATGTCAGCGGTATAAGAAATTCCATGCTGGCTAAGGGTGGCAAAACCGTCGGTAACTTCCGCGTCCCTGGGCATATAAATTTCATATACCGCCCCCGGATCGTTAATGTCTTCCATTTCCTTTTTTTCCAGGTAAACAAAAGGACTTTCTTCCTTCACACTGTCAGCGCTTTCCCTGGCATCATCAGAAGGCTTTGAACCCTCATCTGATTTCCCGTTTGAAATATTCGATTTCTTTTTGAAGGAAGCCGTTGCGCCATCTGACCGGGAGCCGCATCCCACCGACATAACCAACAATAATATCACGAAAACAAACAACATAACGCGCGCTCTGCAAATGCTTCTCATATCTTTCATTCCCCCACTTTGCAAATTCATCCCCGACATATATAATGCCTTTCCGCTTCATCTTTCGGAGTGCTTTTAAACATATATCCGGCTTTTTGTAACAATAAATACTTCTATGATAAAATCTTATCACGGGATAAATACTTTTTCAATGAACGGAAAGAAACCTGTTTTTATTTTTCAGCGCAAGCTTTATTGGCGGCACTGTCTTACATAGACAATCATAAAAAGAAATAAGCATCCCTGCCGCCCAAGTTTGGATGCTTATTCTTATAATCATTTTTATACCCCCGCATACCGCAAGCTGCGCTTGCGGTACTGCCACCGATAAAGAGTTTGGAAGTTTACTTCCAAACTTAACTGAGGGCAATCGGAGGTTCAATTCCGATCACTTCCAAGTAAATTATACACGGGAATCAAGCGGCTCTTTTCAAAAATATATTTATCATAATTGCGTTTATATGTCATCGGGTTTAAAGGGTCGCCTGCTCCCGGTAAGCCGACGGGGAAATGCCCTTACTTTTCTTAAAGCTGGTAGAAAAGTAATACTGATTTGCATACCCGCACTTTTCGCTGATCTCCCGAAGGGAAAGGGTGGAGTTTTCCAGATACTGGCAGGCAGCCTCAATCCGTGTGGAAGTGATGGTATCGCTGATACTTACCTCCATATTCTTCTTAAAAAGCGCGCTTAAATAGGCCGGGCTCACATTGGCGAACCGGGCAATATCGTGGAGGCAAAGCTCATTGTTCTGATAATTTTCCCGTATATATCCAAGGACCTGCTCACATAATTGGTTGTGGTAGGTTTTCAAAGAAATATCCAGTTTTTGGCAGGCGAGGCTGCAGATTTCCGAAAGCCAGGAAAAAAATTCCTCATTGGTGTTAAAAGAATACAGCCGGGAATAGGTCTGAATAATTTTTTCCTCCAAATCCTTCGTTTCAATATCCAGCTCATATAAAAATTTCAGCAGCCGCCCCAACAGATTGTAGGTACGGACAAAGACAAAATCCTTTGCCTGGTATTTGTTCAGAAGATCCGCGGAAAATTCTTTAATCCACAGCTCCATGGCCTGATAGTCCTTCTGGCAGATGAGGCGGATCAGTTCCTCTTCCCGGGTATCGGAAAACGGCTCGAGGGAAAGATTTTTGCCGAAGGCTTCCCGGGTGTCAAATATATTTTTCTGAGGAAAGAAAAAGCGGTATTCCAGAGCATGTTTTGCACTTTCATAAGACAGATGCACATTCCATAAATCGGAGACAATATTGCCGATGCCGATGTTTAAAGAAATACCGGAATGCTGATATTTGGAAATGATATCCGAGGCTATCTTATGAATGGTCTGCAAAAAGTGGTTTGCACTAGAGCTGTTCTGCCCTAAAATCAGCTCCAGAAAGTCAAAGCGTTTGATGAGGTAAGAGCTGTCAAATATCTGACAGTAGTCCCGGATGGTGTCGTGAACCTGGTATAAAAGCATCTCATATTGGGCCACGCCTAACTCATTTTTCAGCTCCGAAGCGTTTTCTATGTTAAAAACGGTAACATTAAAAAAACGGTACTGCAAATCCAGATTCAGATACTGCATATGTGAGGTCAAATGATAAGCCGCCTCTTTGCCGGAATAATTTAAAAGGTCAAGGAAGAATTTTTCAATCATGGCCGGCCGGCTGAGCTCTAAGAGCTTCATATTTTTCCGCTCCCGGTCAATGAGGGCGCAGGCGCCTTTTATTTTTTCGGTCAGGTACGAATAATCAATGGGTTTTTCAATATAGTCGTACACGCCAATGCGGATCGCGTTTTTGGCATATTCAAATTTATCATAAGCGGAAATCAACAAAATTTTCACAAAAGGGTTGCGGGATATTGCCAGTCTGCTCATGGAAATTCCGTCAAGGTCAGGCATTTCAATATCGGAGATGATAATATCCACAGATTCTTCCTTTAAAGCCTCGAGAGCGGAAAAACCGTTATATTTTATGTGAGTAACCTGGGCGTCAAGAGAGGCCCAGTCAATATTTTTGTTGATTCCCTCAACAGACAGCGCGTTGTCGTCTACCAGCATAATTTTTTTCATGTTTTACCTCATTCCCGCCAGGTGAACAAAGTTCACCTTTGCTTTATTTGCGCATATCAAGTTTGTGGATGCAGCGCAGGCACAAACTTGTGATTTTAGAATTTATGTTTCCGTTCCGGACCCTTCCATTTGGGCAAATTCTATTCTGATACAAGTATATTTATAGGGAATACTCTCAACTTCAATATGGCCGCTTCCGTAGTGCTCGCTGGAAATACGGGTGTTTACGTTACAGACTCCGAAGTGCTTTTCATAATTTACGCTTTGGCTCTTAAGGCTTTTACGCAGCTCCGTAAGCTTTTCAGGCGGGATGCCCGCTCCGTTGTCGCTTATCTTTATGATGACCGTGTCGTCCCCGTAAAGGGCGTTAATCCGGATCAGGATATTTGGCGTCTGTGCGGAAATACCGTGCAGAATGCAATTTTCCAGGAAAGGCTGTAAGGTAAACTTACAGATTAAAAAATTTTCTATGCCGCTTTCCAACTGAATCTCCCAGTCTAAGTTATTGTTGTGGCAAAGCTTCTCCATGTTAAGGTAAAGGGTGGCAATTTCAAGCTCGTCCCGAAGGAGAATCAAGTCGTTGGATTTATGCAGCGTTAAACGGTAAAAACGGGTCAAGTCGGTAATCATCTGATCCGCCACGTCCAGCTTTCCCAGAGACTGGCAGGTCTTAATGGAACCTAAGATATTGTACAGGAAATGAGGGTTAATTTGGGACTGCAGAAGCTGGTATTTTAACCGTTCTTCGGTAAGCGACAATTCCAGTATGGATTTCAAATTATTTTGAATGGCGGCCTGCATCTGCTCAAAGGTCAGGCCAAGCATGTCAATTTCATCATACAGGGAAGAGTCGTCGGGCTTTGGAACGGTTAACGGCTCATAAGCAGGGAGATTCGGATTGAGCCGAAAGGCCGCCATTGCCTCCGAGAGGGTATGGATACGGACGGAAAGATTCCGGGAAATCAAAAGTATCACCAAAATCGTAACGGATAAGGCGGCAAGGAGTGCGATTAAAATGGTACGAAGCAGGATAACCGTGCTGCCCGTTACGTAACTTTTTGGAATGTCCGTAATTTGATACCACCCGTTATCCAAAACGGTGGCATGAATATAGGAACCCTCATGGTAAAAGTAAGAGGTTTTGCATTCAGACAGTTTCTGCAAAAGGTCGGGAGAGAGCTTTTGATGGTAAAGGGCGGGGTCAGAGGATGCAATAACGGTTCCGTCCGGCATAGCAAGATAGCCATAAGTGTCTGTGTTTGCAAAAGCCGTTGCAAGCATATTGGAAAATTCAGCGGTGTCCATCAGGATAAAATAGGCATAATCCAGCTGCCCGCTGCCCTGGTTAAATAACGCGCGGCTGCAAATAATAGAATCTGTTTTTTTATAGGATGACAGTATAAAGGGTGTTTCAATCTGTGGCCTGTACAGCCAAAGGGAGGAGGCTCCAAGAGACTCTAAGTCCTCAGGAGGCACTCCTAAAAGATCCAGCTTGCTTAGAGGGTAAAAGTACAGCCCTTCGTTGCTGCCGATATTTCCGTCTTTTAAAAACACACAGATCTGATATATGTCAAAGGTAGATAGATACAGGGAGATGTCGTTGCGCAGCTGGGTAATGGTGTCCATGTAAGTGGAAAGCTTCTGCTCATTGACGCTATCTAAGGTGTACATTTTATATTGTAGCGCATCGGCGACATTTTCCGCCTGTCTGATTCTTGCGGATAGCTGTACGTGAAGCTGATCTCCCGCAAGGATAGAAGCGTCCATGGTTTTGTCCCAGGCAATGGAACGGGAAACAGAGTAGGAAACAAAGCTGATGATGCCAAGAGGAATGAGCGTACATAATAAGAAGGCAATCAGCAGTTTGGTTTGGAAACGGGGAAACAATCTGCGAAACCAACGAATTGTTCTTTTCATTATAATCACCATGCTCCTTTCTTACCCTTTCAATTTGCCCTTAAACGGGACTTTGCAGATTAAAAACCAATGATTTAATTTCGAATAAATAATGCCGTAAGGCGTTTTGTTAAATTCATTTTCAATAATTTACGAATTAATATTATTATAAAAAGCGGCTTTTGCAAATTCAACCGATATAAAAATAATATAAATGAATCAAAAAAAATTGTATTTTTATTGAACTTCCTTTTTGCTACCCTTGGTTTGTACACAAACAGGCGAAAAATTCGCCCAATAGACTCGCAATGAGTTTATCAAAGGAAAAGGAGGAAAATCAATGAAAAAGAAACTTATAAGCGTTTTGTTATCGGCGGCTGTTGTGTGCTCCGCTCTGGCAGGCTGCGGAAAGTCTGACGGCAATTCGGGAAGCGGCGAGGCTCCGGCGGCAGATGCAGGCAGCGAAGCGGATGCGGGCAGTGAGGCGGCGCCGGCGGAAAATGAAGCTCCGGCGGAAGCGGCAGCGGATACCGGAAGCAAGGATGGAGAATATGATTTAACTTTATATACCATCAACTCCACAGACGAGGACTTTAACGACTGGCTGGCAAATGTTGAGGGCGCTACCGGGTTAAAGCTTAACGTGATTGCGGCGCCTACGGATTCCGACACAAGACAGCAGAAAATCACAACCATTCTCTCAACCGGCGATGCCAGCGTAGATATTCTGGAAATCAATGACGAGATGAGCGCATCCTTTAAGAATTCCGGCTGGCTGGAAGGACTCAATGACACTGTCATGACAGAGGACATCCGCGGCGAATTTCCGCAGGGGTATGTGGCAGATATGATCACGGACAAAGACGGACAGATCATCGGCGTTCCCGGATATTCAGGATATCTTGCATTTTGGGTAAACCAGGAAATTTTAGACGAAGTGGGAATAGCTTCCCTGGATACAAAAGAGGATTTCCTTAAGTATCTGGAAGCAGCCTCAGGGGACGGCAGATACGGCTACGGCGGTTCATGGGAAAAGACGTATGTTTTTAACGAAATCGCTCAGTTTGTAAATATGTTTGGCGGCGATTACCTTGACTGGAGCAATCCGGCAAACAAAGAAGCGTTGGAGTTTATGCATGAGATGGTAGAAAAGGGTTATACGCCCATTGACCAGATTGCAGATAAGTATGAGCAGATGAACCCCAAATTCAACGATGGAAAATACGGCAGCCTGTTCATGTGGGGACTGGGAACAGATTACGACAAAGCAGGGATGCTTGGCGCGGATAAAATACATATGGCAATGGTTCCCCAGCTCACAGACCAGAAATACATCTTTACGGATTCATGGAGCTACGTGTTAAATACCGCTTCCGAGCACAAAGATGCGGCGATTAAATTCCTGCAGTACATGGCAAGCGAAGAAGGAATGAAAGCAAACTACGAAGCTTTTGACAGATATCCGGCAAGAAAAGACGTGGCGGAAAAGGTGGTTCCCGATACGGATCCCGCGAAGGAAATGTATTCCCGATATGCAAATGAGTGTGTGGTAAAAGGCCGTCCTATGCTGCCTCAGACCATGGAATTTATTTCGGCTATGGGTACTATCTTCCAGTCTTACATGAAGGATGAGATGACGATTGACGATTTCTGCGCTAAAGCACAGGAATATGTGGAAACCTATAACAATTAAAGAATAAGCATTCCGCAGCCGGGAGCCGCAGTGCGAGACGGACGGGCGAAGGAAACAGGCAATGCGGCGGGCAGGGTAAATACATTTGTCCCCGCATTTGCCTGATTTTGTGGAGAACAGAGTAACGACTTTAGAGAAGGTTAAGTTTTACCAATAAAGCGGAAAACTACGGCAGGCAGGTCTGCAGATGTTGGACCGCCGCTTGGCTTATTGTTCGCGGAAATAAAGGAGGAGGATTGCATGATTAGTAAAAAGTCACTCCAGTGGATCGCATGGGTATTGATACTGCCGGTGCTGATCTTAAGAGGATTTACCACAATCTATCCTATTTTAAAAACAGTGTTTAACAGTTTTTACGATATCAGGATTTTAAGTGGAATAAATGAATTTGCCGGTTTATCTAACTACATAAACGTATTTAAGGATCAAAAGGTTTTAACTACCCTTGAGTTCACCGGAATTTTTGTAGTGATTTCCATGTTTTTTCATATTATATTGGGAGTCGGCCTGGCATTAATTTTAAATATGAAGTTTAAAGGACGGCGCTTTCTGCGCACCATAGTGTTGATTCCCTGGGCAATGCCCGCCGTGGTTATTGGTATGGCAGGAAAATGGGCGTTTAACAACGACTACGGCCTGATCAACGATTTTGTACGACGGTTTGTCCCGGATTTTCAGCTGAACTGGCTGATCAATACGGGAACGGCAAGAGCCGCGGTTATTTCTCTGGATTTGTGGAAGGATCTCCCTTTCTTTGCTATTTTGATTTTATCCGGCCTTCAGTTTATCTCCAGCGATATATATGAGGCGGCCAAGGTAGACGGGGCAAACGGCATCAAATCTTTTCTGTACATAACGCTGCCGCTTATTATGAGAAACGTGCTAACATTATGTATTCCTTTTACGCTCTGGCGTCTGACAGGTTTTGACTTGGTTTATTCCATGACGTCCGGAGGTCCCGGTGAAGATACCTCCCTTATCGCATATCGGATTACAATGGAAGCATTTACGAATTTGAACGTAGGCTATGCCGCTGCGCTGGCGGTACTCCTTTTCTTTGTGATGGCCTTATTTTCATGGTTTAATATGCGGTTTATGAGCAAATATGAAGATTAATACTTTTTGGAATATTTGTTTTTCCCAAGCTGTTATATTTTAATACTTTAGAAAAGTGGCAATAGTTGTTAGTTACATGGAGGTTATGTAATGAAGAAAAATAGTAATGCAAAATATAAGGCGTATAGATGGCTGGTGGGGATTGGAAGATGGGTTTTGTTTGCTCTGGTTGCTTTTGTTATTTTGTTTCCGGTCTACTGGATTTTCATTTCATCCATAACGCCGCCGGGCGAGCTTTTTAAAACGCCGATTGATTATACGCCGGATCATCCGACGCTGGAAAGTTATACATTTTTGATTGAAAACGTAGGGCTCTTATCAAAAATTGGTAACACAATATTGATTATAGGTGTTACATTAATTGTAGGGACAACGATTTGCGTGATGGGAGCTTATGCGTTTGCAAGATTCCGGTCAAAAGCGGTGAGCCTGGCATTTGGTTTTATTGTTGCAACGATGCTGATTCCGGAAGTGGTTACGGCGCGGCCCTTATATGAATTTATGCAGAAGGTAAAGCTCTTTGACACCTATCCGGGGTTGATTATCCTTTATATCAGTTCTATTATCCCTTTTACGGTTCTTATTTTAAGAAACTTTGTGGGGGAGATCCCGGTTTCTTTGGAGGAGGCGGCTTCGATTGACGGAGCAAATTTTGTGCAGAGATTATTTTTGGTGGTGCTGCCGCTTATGAAACCTGCGATTGCAACGGTGTGTATTATCAATTTTATCAATTGCCTGAACAACTTTTTTACGCCTTTGTACTATTCCAACGGGATTCAGGTGCTGAGCGTTGCAATCGTACAGCTTCCGCTGCGCGATAATATGTACGGCGTTCCGTGGGATCTGGTAAGCGCCATGGGATGGATCATTTTGCTGCCCATTATTATATTCGTGGCGGTATTTGAAAAACAGATTATGGACGGCATCATGGCCGGCGGCGTAAAAGCTTAAATCCCGGGATTGAGAATTGTTCCATAACATTTACACGGTTTTTAAAGCCCCTTAAGTCAATTTGAGGGCGCTGGAAAGAGAAAGGATGGAGGATTATGTATCAAAGTTTTATTGGAGGCCTGGGGTCGCTGCCCCTGGCAAAGCATGGCAAAAGCAGAACGATTAACTGTGAAAATCCGCACGGGGAAAAAGGAAAAGGCGGTATGGCCAAAAGCGCCTTAGGGCCTTCCAGAAAAGGTTCCCCCTGTATCAACGGGCTTGCGCCGGGAAGCGTGACGACTCTGGCGGAAATTGAGGGTTCCGGAGTCATTCAGCATATTTGGATGACCGTAACGGACCGGACGGAAAAGGATTATTATGTGCTGCGGGATCTGGTGCTTCGGATGTACTGGGACGATGAGGAAACGCCGTCGGTGGAGAGCCCTCTGGGCGACTTTTTCTGCTGCGGCTTCGGGAGAGGCTGTATTGTCAATTCCGTGCCCATTGTGGTGAACCCTACCCGGGGCATGAACTGCTATTTCCCTATGCCCTTCCGAAAGAAAGCAAAAATTACCCTGGAAAATCAGCATGAGGCGGAGGTGCCCGCGTTTTTCTACCAGGTGGATTATCTTTTAACCGACGAGTTGCCGGAGGATATCGGATATTTTCACGCCCAGTGGAGACGGGAGCTTATCACTCAGAAGCAGAAGGACTATACCATTTTGGACGGAGTAAAAGGGAAAGGCCATTATGTAGGGACTTATATGGCGCTGACGGCCCTTGAGCGTTACTGGTGGGGAGAGGGAGAAATCAAATTTTACCTGGATGGGGATGATGAGTACCCTACCATCTGCGGAACAGGGACGGAGGATTACTTTGGAGGCGCATGGAGCTTTGCCACCCAGTGCGACGGCAGGACAGTGGAAAACACATACTGCACGCCCTTTATGGGATATCCTTATTATTCTCACCACGACACGAGCGTGCACAATTTCTACCACAATGACGATACCCTTCCCCAGAGAGGATTTTACCGCTGGCATATTATGGACCCGGTGCTTTTTGAGGAAGATTTAAGGGTGACCATCCAACAGATTGGTACCTGCCATAAAGGAAACTTTGAGCGTCAGGACGACGTGGCGTCCGTGGCATACTGGTACCAGACGGAGCCTCACAACTCCTTTGCCCCACTTATGAAAAAAGAGGACAGATGGCCCCGCTGATACTGTAAACATATCTTGCGGTATGTGAGGGTATAAGTTTGGAAGTAAACTTCCAAACTCTTTATCGGTGGCAGTACCGCAAGCACAGCTTGCGGTATGCGGGGGTATAATTATGAAAAAGAATGCCGATATTCGTAGAAAAGTGCATTTTTGGTTAGCGGCGTGCATTGCGTTGGCATTGACAGGTCTTAGCGGCTGCGGCAGGAACGCAAGGGACAGGCAGGAAACGGAAAGTCCCGGAGAAAGTCCGTGGGAGGACGAAATTACGATCATGTACGTGGATGAGGGGGATCAAAACTTCCTGGCATATATCCATGAGGCGGAAAAGAAACTGCAGATGAAGATAAACGTGCTGTTTTATCCCACCAATGCCGATTCCCGCCATGGCAAGGTGTCTTCCCTGCTGGCAGCCGGAGACTCTTCGGTGGATATTTTTGCGGTAAATGATGAAATGATAAATGCTTTTAAATATGAGGGATATCTGGAACCGCTGCAAAACGACGTGATGAACGCGGAGGCTGTTCAGGCTTTTGACCCGGATTATTTGAAAGAAACCGTTATGGTGGGAGAGGAGATTTATTCGGCCCCATACATGCTGGACGTATTGGTTCTCTGGATCAATGATAAGTGGCTTAAGGAAGCCGGCCTTACAGGAATAGAAAAGGAAGAGGATTTTTACCGGTTTATTACCTACGACTGGGGCGAGGGGCGCTATGCCTACGGCGGCTCCTGGGAGAAAACCTATGTGTACAATGAGCTGGGAGAGTTTATCAATCTTTTTGGAGGAGATTACTATAACTGGCAGGATGAAAAAACCAGGGAGGCCGTTCGGTTTTTCAGGGAATGCATTGATAAAGGGTATACGCCCAAAGACCAGATGATAGATCAGTATGACCAGATGAACCAGAAATTTATAGACGGGAAATATGGGATGGTCTTTATGTACAGCGGCGGCGTAAAAACCTACGTCAATGCGGGAGTGTACGGAGAGGACCAAATCCATATGTCGCCTTTACCGGACTTAGGGGGCAATCAGGTTACCTATATCGGGAGCTGGCAGTATGCGCTCAATAAGGCGTCTTTGAATAAAGAGGCGGCCAAACGGTTCATGAGCTACGCTATCAGCAAAGAAGGAAACCGTCTTTATGCGGAAATGGCGGACAGGATTCCTGCCAGAGGGGACTTGCTGGAAGAGGATTTAAACATTACCGGGTATGAGGAATTACGGCAGTTTTTACATTCCGTGGACGTTGAGGTGAGACCCATTCCGGCCAATTCTATGGATTATCTGGAAACGGTGGGCGAGCTGTTCCAAAAATATATGCTGGGCGAACTGGATTTGGAGAGCTACTGCAGTATGATGCAGGAGCTGGTGGATGAAAATATGTAAAAAGATATTATGATTAAGCAGGGGGATGTTGCAAGAATCGTGTATGGATTCGACAGCGGTTTAGCCGAAGGCTAAACCGCTACAAATGTTTGGATGGAATGTGTATATGGACAATTAAGCCGCCTTCCGGATTATGCTGCAGCCGGGCGCCATATGCATTTCCATAGAGCAGTTTCAGACGCCGTACAATATTAGACATACCGATACTGTCCGTATGCTCTGCTATAGCGGGAGAACGGAAAGAGGGGGAATGAAACTCATTATTCATTTTTTCCAACTTTTGTGTGGAAAGCCCGCAGCCATTATCAACAATATCAAAACAGATTTCTTTCCCTTCATTAATATAGGATTTAAGGCTTATGGTCAGCTGCGCCGCCGTATTTTTACATCCATGTTTGATGCTGTTTTCCACAAAGGGCTGTAAAATGAGTCTTGGAATTTTTACATCCATAAGTTCCTCGTCCAAATGACAGGTTATTTGGTATCTGCCGGGGAACCTTATTTTCATGATATTCATATACTCCCGGACGAATTTGATTTCTTCGCTGATAGAGACAAATTCCGTCCCTTTGATACTGTATCTGAGCAGGGATGAAAGGGAGGTGGCGATATCTGCAATATCCTGATTCCCCAAGGTGTACCCATATCCGGCAATGCAATTTAAGGTATTGTACAGAAAGTGCGGGTTTATCTGGCTTGTGAGGGCTGCAATTTCAGCCTGCTTTTGGGCTATCTCTAATTCGTATAAAGCTTCCTTATTGGCTAAGAGCTCGTTTGTTATTTCGTCGGTTTGATCAAGCATCAAATTGATATAATAGGCTATTTGCTCAATCTCGCTTGGCGCCTGCAGGTTCAGTCTGCTGTTGGTAAATTCCCTTTTTTCTACAAAAGAGACCACCTTTTTTATGGGATATGCGATTTCTCCCATTGTTCTAAAAGAAATAAAAATGATAATCAGTAAAATGATTGCAATACAAATGAAGTTTAATTCCGTCAGGGGAATTAGCGAATCCTCTATTTCCTGCATCGGGGTAATGCTGACAATTCTCCATCCTTCGGGCGCTAACGGCTTACTTATGGTTAAGGAATCTTTAAGGCCGTCAGATGTATTTTCTTCTAATGCAAGTATTATTTTATTTATGTTTGCCTCATCCGTAAAAGCGCCCGCCGAAGTGACGACAGAATTGTTGCTGTCTAAAATAAACAGGCTGGTTTGGGTCTCTTCCGAAATCATTTTTTCCAGGGCGGACTTAAGGGAGGCCACATTACAATAGACGATGATAGACCCCAGCTTGTTCCCAAATCTGCTTCCCGGGTCGGTATCAATTACAGGGAAAATAAATGCATATGTTCCGGCTCCTTCGTAAGGGGCGGGAACATGTACCGTAAACGATGTCAGGGTATGAGTAAAATCATATTCCCTGGCCAGATAATCCACAGTGCGGGGATAACAGCGATTAAAACCAAAAATTTTTGTGTCGTTGCTTATCAGCGCAATGTTGGAAATATTGCTATTTGCAGTTTGTATTCCAAACACCATTTTAGAGAGGGATTTATAATATTGGTAAAGAGAGGAAGGGTGATCCTCCTTGAGCAGTTTTTTACTCCAATCATTGCTCGAGAGCATGATAGCAATGTTTTGGGCTTCATTTGAAACGGTGTTTACTTGTTCTACTATTTGATCCAGCATAAGGTTTATATGGCCGGTTTCATTTTTGCTCAATATATTTTTGACCCTGCCGCAATATAAGGCCAGGGAAGCGTATAAGGCAATTGCCACCAGAATCAGCATATAGAGGATATTCATTTTTAAAGAGGATCGTCCTGGTAAAATCTTAAAGCGCTTCATCATCGCAGCCTCCGTTTAAAACTCCGGGATTTTTATGTTCATTTTTGGCAGATTGGGAAGATATGTCCCTGGAGCGGCTTTCCTGCCGGTACTGGGACGGCGTAACGCCGGTAAGCTTTTTAAAAGAGTTATTGAAATAGTGGCTGTCTTTGAATCCGGACTCATATGCTATCTGACTGACCGTAAGATCGCTGTGACTTAACAGATTCAGTGCATGCCGCATACGCAGGCATTTGATATATGAGCTGTAGGTGATTCCTGTTGCTTCCTTGAACAAGCAGGAGCAGTAGCTGTAATTTATATTAAACTTGTTCGCAAGCATGGTAAGAGATATGTCTTTTTGATAGTTCCTTTGAACATAGTCTAATATTTTGATAAAAATTTCATTTAACAGGCTTAATTTATCTATAAAAAGAATGTCTTCATTTAACAGCAACAGGGAAATATCGCGTAGTTGATGTATCATAATTTCCATAAGTTCACTTTTGGTTAAGCCAAACACGATAACGCAGGCATTGCATGAAAGTGGAAAATTGCGTTCCGGAATGGTATCTGATCCACAGATAAAAACGGCTATGCTTTCATCTGTAAAGAACATCTGAATTTCATCTGAGCAAAGCCAGTTGCAAATTTTCTCATATTCATCTACAAAATCCGAAGACAGAAAAATCATATGGTAATATTGCGCCTGTGTTGTTAAACCCAGGTATGTCAGGAAAACGTCAGGATTGCCGGATTCTTTCAGGGCACTGTTTCGGAATCGTCGATCGCTTAATTTATGGGCAAGATACGCTTCTTTTTTCAGGGAAAGTAAAGGCATCATGCTGTCCTTGTGAATGGGCTTTAGGCAATATTCCATTACCCCAAGTTTCACGGCGGATCTGGCATAATCAAATTCGGAATAGGCGCTTATAATGATAAAGCGAGTGCAAATTCCACGGTTTTTGCTATTTTGAATGAGCTCTAACCCGCTCATTTCCGGCATGGAAATATCCACCAGGGCAATATCTACCCTGCGGGTTTCCAAAATATGAAGCGCTTCATTTGGAGATGTGGTGGTAAGGATAGAGCTAAAATGATAGTCTTTCCAGTTAAAAGCCAGCCGGATGAGATTTAGGGCCATAGGTTCGTCATCTACAATCAAAACGGTATACATAAATCTCCTCATTTCTGCGCTGCTTTTTGCGCATATCAAGCTTGCGGATGCAGCGCAGACACAAACTTGTAAGTGAAAGGTCCGGCCAAATGATATCATTGGGCGGAGTGAATAAAAAAATAATGGTTGTAATTCCTGTAAATTCATGGTTAAATATCAAAAATAAAGCAGTAACGGAAAGGATTGGTTGTATCTATGCAAATTCCCGCTGAAATTACCCGCTATATAGAAAATTATAATGCAGAGTATGGCCAGGCAAAGCTTGCGGAGGCGTCTCATAAGCTAAGCAATCGTTACCGGGAGCAAAACAGCTGTGGCAAGCCGCTCATATCCAATGAGGCCGAGGCGCTGGCATATGTTACCGCAAGGATGCCGGCAACATATGGCGCTGTTTATTCCGCTTTGAGCGAAACATTACTTGGCGTACCATCCTTGAAGATAAACTCGGTTTTGGATGTGGGAGCCGGAACAGGGGCGGCTTCGTATGCGGCGGATGTTTTACTTGATCCTGAAAGTATCGTCTGTTTAGAACGCGATTTTCGTATGAGCAGTATTGGAAAAGATTTGTTTTCAAAGGCCTCCGAAGCTCTGCAGAACGCCATATGGAAAACGTACGATATCACAGAGGGTAATCTGCCATATCACGGGGATCTTGTTGTCAGCTCTTACGTGTTAAATGAACTGAATCCTCAATCGTTAGATGACGCAATTCTAAAATTATGGGGGGCGGCGGATCAAATACTGCTTCTTGTGGAACCAGGCACGCCTAAAGGATATTCTATTTTAAAAAGGGCGCGGGATATTCTCTTGAAGCAAAAGGCGCATATCGTTGCGCCCTGCGTACACGAAAGGAATTGTCCCTTGCCCGAAAATGACTGGTGTCATTTTACATGCCGTATTCCCCGCAGCCGGATGCACAAGCAGCTTAAAT
>ERZ777011.841-NODE-841-length-41638-cov-12.451410_pt1 | contig 41638 bp, 35 predicted proteins | sample MGYA00374964_ERZ777011 | MGnify/ENA primary metagenome ERZ777011 (study PRJEB29310, sample SAMD00008975) | mouse gut metagenome | study: EMG produced TPA metagenomics assembly of the Metagenome analysis of fecal microbiota from mouse which was promoted...
GTATACGGTTTTCCTCACATAGCTTTTGCACCCGTCTTTCTGAAATGCCCCATTTCTTCGCCGCTTCCGGGGCAGAAATATACTCTAACATCTTCATTCACCCTTCCCATAAATTCTATTGCTATAATTATATACGGTTAGCCGAATAAATGCAAGATTCACCCCCGTCTTTTTGTAATTATTTAGGCCATTCAATGTAACTGTGTGAACGTATTCAATCAAAAAAGTAAACTGTACAATACAATAGGGTGAACAAATATGTCAAAAAGACCAGTACCACGATATGATTTTAAGGCTTTTGGGGCGGCAATCAAGGCTGCACGGACAGGGCGCAGGGAATCCAGAAAAAAAGTTTGCGATGAGATGTTTATCTCACCTCACTACCTTGCGAACATTGAAAACAAGGGGCAACACCCAAGTCTGCAAATCTTCTTTGAGCTTATGCTCCGCTACAATATATCCGTAGACCAGTTTCTCTTAGACAAGCCTGCAGGAAAAGACACCCGGCGATTACAGCTGGACGCATTGCTGGATAGTATGAGTGACAACGGGCTACAGATTGTGACCGCAACAGCCAAGAAGATTGCAGAGATAGAAAGGCCGCAGGAAATGGAGAACACATAACCCGTGTTCTCCATTTCCTGGCTGTCAACTTAACTGGCATTGTTCTTGTAATATTTTACACCTTATTTTTATTTCCGCTTCTTCTGACGGATTCAGTTCTCTGTCATTCTCCGTCATCTGATCTTCCAGGAAACCGGCATAGGCATCCAGCAGGGTGTTCAATAACATTTCCGGCGTTTCCATAAGTTCTGCCTGATACCATTCATTCCTTTCCGGCTCCCATGCCATCAGAGTATACCCATGGCTGGTAAGAACAACTTCATAAAGAGGGTCTTGCTGAAGGTAATCGCTAAACACATTTAATACTTTCTCAAAAGTCAACATTCGTCTTTCTCCCTTCCATCAGTCATAAATCAATTCACTTTGTATGATTTCCTCTGCCTGCGCCTTTAATGTATTCATCAGCCCCACCCATTTCATCTGGTTGGCTGCTTTCAGTTCCTCGGTCACACCGGCGGCCTTCATCAGCTGCGGCATAAGAATATCCATTCGCTCATTGGCAGCCTTGTCAATCCCCAACAAATGGGGATAGAGTTTTTCCGTCAGGAGCAGGCTGGTATACAGCCCTTTCCGGTGTTCTTTCAGATAGCGGAACCTCATGCGCCCATACTTGCCGATTGGCGTGTCCGGCTGCTCTTTTAATACCAGATTCGGGAGATAGTAATCTCCAACTTTTGTATAAGTCAGTCCATTCATGTGTATGCCTCCTTGCCTTTTCTGTGGTATGCCAGCCGCCTACATAGCGGCTCTGTCCGGTACTGGTGCTTTTTGGGGTTCTTTCTTTGGCAGGCTGCTGGCCGATGGATAGCGGCTTTCTTCGCCTCGATTTCAGCCTTTTTCTTTACCCTGATTTTTTCCTCGTACCGTTTCTGTGTCCCGTTGGCTTTGCGCCGGAGATATGCCTGGTGCAGCTTGTCCTTGCGTTCCTCTTTCTTCCGCAGGGTTTCCAGTTCCTCCGGCGTGAGGTTTACTTCCCCGAAGTGAGGCGGTATGTATTTCCCGACAAAATTGAAGTAAATCTCAACCTCCTGTGTGGTTTCAGCGCTGCCTTTCCGGTCACGCTCATGAACAAGGATTTTCTCCACAAACTCATTCAGCATGGTGGTAGTCAGGTTGTCAAAATTCTCATACTTGTCAACAAGGGCGATAAATTTCTCCGCTGATTTCCGGCTCTGCTCATATCCGGCGATTGCCTTTTCCAGTTCGGCAATCTCGCCGGAAAGGGATTCCTGTTCCTTTGCGTACTGTGCGTCCAGGGCGGCATATCTTGCGTCCGGCAGCTTGCCCAGCACATCAAATCCGCCCCGTAATAGCATTTGCCGCTCTCCGTATCCCGGTACACCGAAGCGACGTCAAGTCCTCTCAATTTCACATAGCTCACCGACATATTACCATGCGTCTCCAGCATCACCACACTGAGCAGCGCGCGGTCTTACTCCTTAGAGACAAACATCCACGCCGTATACGCCGCCGTAAACGGATCGGACAGCCGATAATACCTGCCCCGCCGTATCAGTTCTTCCCATTTCTTATACTGTGCGATCTGCTCCCTGACTGCCGCCTTTTCTTCTTCCGTCAGCTTTTCGGGGTCCAGCTCATAACCGAACGCGCCCGCCATCGCTACCACGCTTCTTGTGTGCAGGCTCACGCTCCTGCCGGTCTGATGGTTGGGCACCGCCGACACATGGGAACAGACGGTGGACGCCGGATAAAAGAAGGAAGTGCCGTACTGGATCCGCAGCCTGTCCAGCGCATCCGTGTTATCGCTGCACCAGATCTGAGGCGTGTAGTAGAGCATCCCCGCATCAAACCTGCCGCCGCCGCTGCAGCCCTCTATCAGAAGATACGGATATTTTTGCAGCAGTCTTTCCAGGAAATCATATACCCCGAGCACATAATCGTAAGTCACCTTGCCCTGCACCGTTTTCCCTGAAAATACATCCACAATGCTGCGGTTCATATCCCATTTCACATACTCGATGTTTCCCTGGTCAAGAATATCACAGATCTGCCCGAAAATATGATCTCTCACATCTTTTCTGGAAAAGTCCAACACCAGTTGGTTCCTGCTTCTGACAGGCTCCCTGCCGGAAATCCGCAGCACCCAGTCGGGATGTTTCCTGTACAGTTCGCTGTCCTCCGACACCATCTCCGGCTCGATCCAGATACCGAATTTTATACCCTCCGCATTGACTTTTTCTATCAGCTCCTGCAGGGTGCAGCCCAGTTTTTTCTCGTTGACCTGCCAGTCTCCAAGCCCGCTGTTATCGTCCTCCCGCTTTCCAAACCACCCATCGTCCATCACAAGCATATCGATGCCCAGCGCCGCCGTGCTCCCTGCCAGTTTTAATATGGTCTGCCCGTCGAAGGCAAAGTACGCCGTCTCCCAACTGTTGAGCAATACGGGACGGGGCGCGTCCTGAAACTTCCCTCGGCAAAGATGCTCTCTGATGCAGTCATGAAAACGTGCGGAAAGCAAACCGAATCCCTGATCGGAATAGCACAGGATCGTCTCGGGAATCGTCAGCTTCTCCCCCTGCACTAACGTGTAGTGAAATAAATCGCTCTGCAATCCCATCAAAAGCCTTGTCTGGTCATACTGATCCCGCTCCGCCTCGCAGAGGAAATTGCCGCTGTAGACAAAGACCATACCGTAGCAGCTTCCCGCATCCTCCGTGGCGTTTTTGTCCGCCAGGATCACCGCCGGATTATACTGGTGGCTGGAAGTCCCTCTGCGGCTGCCGATGGCGTAAGTGCCGTGCCTCAGCGTCTCCCGCTGTAAATTTCTCTCCATGGTATGCCTGCCGTAAAAGCTCAACAGATCAAAGCTTCCCGTAACAAAATCCAGACAGGCGGACGCCGCCTTCTCGACCGTCACATTTTTGCTTCCCCGATTTTCCAGGATAGCGCTTCTGGTGATGATATCCGCTTCTTCCAGCACGCCGTAGAGAAGTGTCACCCGCAAGCCGCTCACCTTATCCTCCAAAGTGATCTCCAGCGTCTGCGCTTCTCCCGCGTCAGCATAGACTGCCGGAAGTCCCGGCAGCCCATACTTTCCTTCCTTGATCTCATGAGCGATATAGCGTAAGTCACAGCACTCAGAACCGTCTTCGTTTCGGACGATCAAGGCGCTGTTTCTGAAATCCCCAACGCCCATCAGCGGATATTCCTGCGGCAGTGCATCCAGAGAGTACATCCTGTCGTTCCCCACATCCCACGGATTCCCGGAAAACCCTCTGTCATAACAGGTGAGCAGATAATCCATATTTCCATACACACGCCCGCCATAATACAGATGCAGCAAAAATCCATACGCATCCACTTTCATTTGATAAGAGGTGTGTGCTGTATCCAAAGCAAAAATCCGATTTTCCTGCTGAAATCTAATTGCCATAATCGTTCCCTTCCTACAAAATGATTACTTCACCGCTCCGTTTACCACCCCATTCAAAATCTGTTTCTGGCAGATCACATAGAATACCAGAATCGGGATCAGCGACAGCAGATAGGATGCAAACGCCAGATTATAGTTGGTTCCAAACTGCGACTGGAAATTGAGCTGCGCAAGCGGCAGTGTATTCTCGGAAGATCCCGCCATGATGATGAGCGGCGTCATCACATCATTCCAGACCGCCAGCGCCGTGATGACCGCCACCGTCGCGTGCATCGGCTTCATGATCGGGAAAATGATGGCCCAATAAGTCCGCCACGTGGAAGCGCCGTCCACTCTCGCCGCCTCCTCAAGCGCCAGTGGAATATTGGTAAGATAGCCTGAGTACAGCATGACATTCATCGGCATATAAAATACCACATACAAAAGGATCACGCCAAACCAGTTCTCAAGTCCCATCTCCGCCGTCTGCTTTGCCAGCGGCATCATCAGAATCGCAAACGGCACGAACATACCGCTGACGATAAACAGGTATACAAAGTTATAAAATTTACTTTTCTTATTTCGCCCCAGCGTATAGCCCATCAGCGAATGGATCAAAATAGAAAGCCCCACCGTCAACACGGAGATTAAAAGGCTGTTCTTTAAGGAATTCCAGAAATCCGTCACCCGCATGGCCTCCCTAAAATTGTCAAGGCTCCACACCTTGGGCAGCGATAAGATACCGCTGATGCTGTTGGTCATCTCCGAAGGCTGTTTGAATGCGATCACAACAGTCATGTAAAGCGGAAAGATGATCGTGGAAAGACCGAGAATCAAAAGCACCATAGCAGTTCTGTTTGATTTTCCGACTGTCGATGTTTTCTTCATAACTGCTCCTCCTTTGAACTGGAAAATTTCATCTGCGCCACAGAGATCACTACGATCACAATAAAGAATACCACCGCGTTTGCACTCTGGAAGCCGAACTGTCCGCCCGACATACCGTTGTTGTAGATCAGGTAGGAGATGGACTCCGTGCTCTGCGCGGGACCGCCCTTGGTCAGGGCGATGATCTGGTCAAACACCATCAGGAAGTTTTTCACGCACAATACCATATTGATGGAGAAAAACGGAATGATCAGCGGAAATGTCAGATGCTTGAACTGCTTCCAGCCGGTAGCGCCATCCAGACCACCCGCCTCGTAAACATCCTCGGGCACGGTCTGTAATCCCGAGATATAGATGATCGTATTCATGGCAATGGCCTGCCATGCGCAGACGATCATCACGCCAATCCATGCCTTGCTCGGGCTTGACAGGATGCTGGAACTGAGCGACGTTACGCCTGTCATATCCGCCAGCGCAGGCACGATGTAAGTAAAGAAGTAGTTGAAAATGTAACCTACTACCAGGGAACCGAGTATGTTCGGCAAAAAGTACGCCCCGCGGAAAAATCCCTTCGCCCGAATCTTGCTGTTTAGTAAAAGCGCCATGATCAGACTGAGCACATTCACCACAATGGTGGTCACCAGCGCAAGCTTGATGGTAAACAGGTAGGATTTCCCTACGCGTGCATCCGAAAACAAATCGATGTAGTTGCGAAGCCCCACCCAGTCATGACTGCCAAAGCCTCGGTAATTGGTAAAGCTGTAGAGGGCGCCGCGGATCAGCGGAATCGTGTTAAAGCAGATAAACAGCGCCAGAATCGGTATCGTTATCAGTAAAAACGTTCTTTTTCTTTCATTTTCATGTTTTGACATCCCATTTTACCCCCTTCCTACTGTGCACTTCCGTGTGCCGCTTCATACTCCTGCACCATACGGATGATATCTCTGTTATATCTCTGCCAGCTCATGTCGAAATTTTTCAAAAACGCATCTTTATCCTTCTCAATGAGGAAGGTCTGCAGCAGCGCATCCACCGACATCTCCGATGGATAATAGTGATCCTGGTAATCTGTCATATTGCCGCTTGCGTGTTTCACTACTGTCTCTCGGGTACGGGCATCCTGCACGCCGACGACGCCCATGGCGAAACGATCACCCATCAGGTAAAGAGCGGCCAGGGCTTTATGATCTTCCCGAACCAAATCTGTACTTACATAGCGGATCACGATATCCCCTGGGAATATGTGTGGATCGAATTTGACGGACTGCGCGCCAGAGAAACGGTGCAGCTTGCCGGGCTGACCCCCGATCAGCCTGTCTACAAGGCACGCCATAAAGACATTGCCGAGACCATGAAAAACGAGATGCTCTACATCGTAAACTACAAGAAGGAATCTCCCTTTCATCTGATCGGGCACCTCTATCTGTTTATTGACAGCTTTGTCCGCACCTCCACTTCCACGCAGATCGGCAAGGGCAACAGCCTGCGCGACTTTTATATCAAAGAAGCGTTCTCCTTTATCGAGCAGAACTTCCAAAACGACATCTCGGTGGAGGATATCGCTGCCACCTGCGGCTTAAACCGCAGCTATTTCGGCAAGATTTTTCATGAAAATACGGGCAAATCCCCCCAAGCATTCCTGATCTCCTACCGTATGACCAAGGCTGCTGAGCTGCTAAAACTGACAGAATTGTCAGTCGCTGATATCGGAAACGCCGTAGGCTATCCGAACCAGCTCCATTTTTCGAGAGCATTCAAAAACGTATATGGTATTTCCCCCAGGCAATGGCGCTGCGAAAATAAGGCGATCAGCCTAAAATCATGACCGCAGTTTTCTGTCCCCGGAAAATCAAGTCATCATTCTGATATTTTTTACCTCTTTCTGATTTTCGAAAGGACGATCCTCCTGCTATAATGACAGCATAAAGACACCTATCGACCACAAATTGGAGCAAGGAGGGCCTAATCTTGAAACAGATCACTTTTATTGACGAACATGGAAGCTTTCTCTTAAAACAACCGGAAAACACGAATTACTTATATTTCCCGCTGGCCTCGGAAAAGGGCTTAAAAAGCAGTGTCACCCCGCTGTTTGGCGGCGACGCGAAGCTGGATCAGGAGACTTTTTTATTAGAGCCCGTCAGCTCGGAAAACTTACATAATAACAGGGCCGTCCGCAATTTCTGGTGCCATGTGGAAGGAAACGGCATCTTTTCCGCCATGGGCGCTTCCGCCGGGCAGGAAGCCGCAAGGTTCACCCCCGATCAGGATGAAACGGAACTTACGGCCGGTTTTCAGTGGCAAAGGGTAAAACGCTCCTCCCAAAAGTTTCAGCTGGAATCCACCGTTACCGCCTTTATCCCGACAGACTGCAACGTGGAGATTTTGCATATCACCGTAAAGAACCTGGCAAAACAGCCTCAGACACTTACTCCTTTCGGCGCGCTTCCCATCTACGGCAGAAGCGCGGATAACATCAGAGATCACCGCAACGTGACTTCTATGCTCCACCGCATTGAGACCACGGCGGACGGCGTGTTTGTCTGCCCCACCATGTCCTTTGATGAAAAGGGACACCGCCCCAACCACAAAATCTACTATGCCCTCGGCTGCGGCGGCGACGGTACGAAACCCACAGACTTCTACCCCACGGTGGAAAGCTTTATCGGCGAGGGCGGCTTCTATACGCAGCCGCAGGCCGTCCACGATCTGCTCTCCGGCGTTCCTGCTGGCACAAAAGCCGAAGGGCGGGAAGCGATGGGCGCTTTCCGTTTTGAAAAACTTACCTTAGCGCCCGATGAAAGCAAAGATTACATCCTGCTGCTCGGTGTGGAGGATACCAAAGAAGCCATCGACGCTATCCTGCAGACATACAATTCCTCCGCAAAAGTGGACGAGGCTCTCAATCAAACAAAAGCGTATTGGCAAAAGAGCGTGAATGCCGCCTTCCATACAGGAGATGCGGATTTTGACAAACTGATGAAATGGGTCTGCTTCCAGCCCTTCCTGCGCCGACTTTTCGGCTGCTCCTTCCTGCCTCACCATGACTACGGCAGAGGCGGCAGAGGCTGGCGCGATCTCTGGCAGGACTGCCTTTCCCTGCTTTTGTTAGAGCCGGGGGACGTAGGCCGCATGATCGCCTTAAACTATGGCGGCGTCCGCATCGACGGCACCAACGCAACCATCATCGGCGCAGGCGACGGCAATTTCATTGCTGACAGAAACGGAATCGCCAGAGTCTGGATGGATCACGCGCTCTGGCCGCAGATGACCACCAAGCTCTACATCGACCAGACAGGAGATATCGGCATCCTCAATCGGGAAGCGCCTTATTTTAAGGATGCGCAGATTCTGCGGGGAACCGGTACGGACACAAATTGGAATCCCCAACTGGGCAGCAGCCAGCGGACACTGGCCGGTGAGATCTATACGGGCACTATTTTGGAGCACCTTTTGATCCAGCAGCTGACTGCCTTTTACGAGGTGGGCGATCACAACGTCTACCGACTGCGCGGCGCGGACTGGAACGACGCGCTGGATATGGCCTCTGAACACGGGGAGAGCGTAGCCTTCACTTGCGCTTATGCGGGAAATCTGCTGGAACTCGCGGCGCTTTTGCGGCTCCTTGACGAACAGAGCGAAAGCCACACGGTATCACTCCTTACGGAAATTTCTATCCTGCTTACAAACAATCCTGCGGTCTATGACAATACAGATAAAAAGCGGGAGATCCTTTTGAATTATGTAAACCAATGCCGCTGCACGGTGGTCGGAACCCGCAGTGAATTTTCTCTCGCTGCTCTCGCCGTCGATCTGACCGAGAAGGCAAACTGGCTGATGAATCACTTACGCTCTCAGGAATGGGTGGATGTATCTGCAGACGAAGGCTGGTACAACAGCTACTATGACGATCACGGAAGGTCTGTGGACGGCATTTTTGACGGCAGGGTGCGCATGATGCTCACGGGACAGGTCTTCTCCATCATGAGCGGTGTGGCGGATGCGGAACAGATCCGCAAGATCACAAAGAGCGCCGACCATTATCTCTACCAAAAGGAAACCGGCGGCTACCGCTTAAACACTGACTTTGAAGAACTGAAATTCGATATGGGACGGATGTTCGGCTTTGCTTACGGCGAAAAGGAAAACGGTGCTGTCTTCTCCCACATGACGGTCATGTACGCCAACGCCCTCTACCGCCGAGGCTTCGTCAGGGAGGGCTGGAAAGCTCTAAAGACGCTGGCCGACACTGCCCTCGACTTCGATACCAGCCACATTTATCCGGGAATCCCCGAATATTTCAGGGCGGACGGCAGAGGGATGTACCACTATCTGACCGGCGCGGCAAGCTGGTATATGCTGACCCTGATCACGGAAGTCTTCGGCGTGCGCGGCAAAGCAGGCGACCTGCTTCTTTCTCCGAAACTTCTGGGCGAACAATTTGACGAAGCGGGCTGCGCTTCCGTCTCCCTTCCTTTTGCAGGCAAGGATCTCACCGTCACCTACCGCAGCCGTGAGAAAAAGGATTTCGGCTCCTACCGCATCGGTTCGGCGGTCTGTGACAAGGAAAATCTTTCCGTAAACGACGACGCTTCCCTCCTTCTGCCGCGAAAGAGCATCGAGGAGCTGTCCGACGGACCTCACGAAATTATTGTGGAGCTGGTATAATATTCCTTTACACTGCGCAATGTTCTTGCTATCATAAAAACAACTGCATGGAAACACTTGGGCGAATACGCTCAGAATGGACTCAAGATTGAAAAATAAGTCTGATGACCTTATTTTTCAATCGGAAATTTGTGCCGAAGCGTCACAAATTTCCTTGATCGCAGAGCAAAATCTGATATTTTGCTCGCGTTCCTCAGCACAGAACGCTTCAGAATGGAGGAAACTATGAAATACGGATACTTTGACGAATTAAACAGAGAATATGTGATCGACCGCCCGGACACCCCGTCCCCTTGGGTCAACTACTTAGGCTCGCCGGCCTACGGCGCGATCATCTCCAACAACGCAGGCGGTTACAGCTTCGAAAAATCAGGGGCCAACGGCCGTATCCTGCGCTATGTGTTCAATAACTTTGACCGGCCCGGCCGCTATCTCTATCTGCGGGACAATGACTCCAAGGATTACTGGTCCGCTTCCTGGCAGCCCGTGGGCAAAGATCTTTCTACTTATAAGAGCGAATGCAGGCATGGTATGGGCTATACCAAGATGTCTGCCGACTACGACGGCATTCACTCCGAAGCCCTCTACTATGTGCCCTTAAACAGCACCTACGAGGTCTGGAACCTGACCGTTGAGAACCGCTCGGACCGTCCGCGCAGCCTCACGCTGACAGGCTATGCCGAATTTACCAACCACGGCAATTATGAGCAGGATCAAATCAATCTCCAGTACTCCCTGTTCATCTCCCGTACCCTCTATGCCGAAGGCAGACTGACCCAGCAGATCCACGGCAATCTGGATGCCAACCCGCTCGGTGAGCCTGTGGATGAGAAAAACACCGTGGAGCGCTTTTTGGGTCTTGCGGGAGCGCCCGTCTCCTCCTACTGTGGGGACAGGAGCGCATTCTTAGGCAGCTATCACGACTATGGCGATCCGCAGGGCGTTGTGTCCGGCGATCTGGGGAATACGACGAACTACAATGAAAATTCCTGCGGCGCACTCTCCTGCGTGCTTACGCTTGCGCCGGGTGAGAAAAGGACGGTCGCTTATCTATTGGGCGCAAAGTATGCAGCTCAGGCGGATGCCATCATCGCTTCTTATGCCGACCCTGCCGGACGGGCCGCCGATGAGATCCGGGCTTTGAAGAATGACTGGTACGAGAAGTTTGACCATCTGAAAGTAAAGACGCCAAGCCCCGTCTTTGATACCATGATCAACACCTGGAACGCCTACAACTGCTTTATGACCTTTATCTGGTCACGGGCAGCTTCCTTCATCTACTGCGGCCTTAGAAACGGCTACGGCTACCGCGACACCGTACAGGACATTCAGGGCATCATTCATCTGGCTCCGGAGATGGCGAAAGAAAAGATCCGCTTTATGCTCTCCGCCCAGGTCCATCACGGCGGCGGCCTGCCTCTTGTCAAGTTCACTCATAATGCAGGCCATGAGGACACTCCCGAGGATGCTTCCTATCGGGAGTCCACGGGCCATCCCGCCTACCGCGCGGACGATGCCCTCTGGCTGTTCCCCACTGTCTTTAAGTACATTGCCGAAACAGGCGATGTGGCCTTTCTCGATGAGGTCATCCCCTTCGCCAACAAGGACGAGGGCAGCGTTTACGAGCACTTAAAGCGCGCCATCAGCTTCTCTTTAGAGAGGCTTGGCCCCCACGGTACGCCCGCAGGCCTGCACGCCGACTGGAACGACTGTCTGCGTCTGGGCAAAAACGGAGAATCCTCCTTTGTGGCGATGCAGTTTTACTATGCGCTGCGGATCTTAAAGCTGTTCGCCGCCCGCAAGCAGGACAGCGACTATGAAGCCTATCTGGACAAGATGCTGTCTGAGACCGAAGAAAAACTTCAGCGGCTCTACTGGGACAATGACCGCTTTATCCGCGGCTTCCGCGAGACAGGCGAAAAGATTGGCCAGGCTGCCGATCCGGAGACCAATCTCTGGCTGAACCCCCAGAGCTGGTCCGTGATCAGCGGACTTGCCAGCAAAGAGCAGGCAAAAGCTGCCATGGACAATGTATATGAGAGACTGAATACCCCTTACGGTGCCATCCTCATGGATCCGCCCTTCCACGAGCATATTTTTGAAGGCGCTCTGGCGTCCATCTTCAATCAGGGTACCAAGGAAAACGCCGGTATTTTCTCGCAGTCTCAGGGCTGGCTGATCCTGGCGGAGGCTCTGCGCGGCGCAGGAGACCGCGCCTTCACTTACTTTATGGAGAATGCGCCCGCGGCCCAGAACGACCGCGCGGAGATCAGAAAGATCGAGCCTTACTGTTACGGGCAGTTTACGGAAGGAAAGGCCAGCCCCAACCTTGGGCGTTCCCATGTGCACTGGCTGACAGGCACTGCTTCCACCGTCATGGTGGGCTGCGTGGAAGGTATTTTGGGACTGCGCCCCGATTTGGATGGCATCCGCTTAAGTCCTGCCATTCCGAAGGACTGGAAACATTTTGAGATGGATAAGGACTTCCGTGGAAAGCACCTGCACATCACCGTGGAAAATCTAAACGGCAAAGAATCCGGTTTTGAAAAGCTGACCGTGAACGGAGAAGACTATGCCGACGCGTACATCCCGGCTGACCGCCTGCAGGATGTCAACGAGATCACTCTGGTTCTTTCGTAGTACGGGCGATCCCCCACTCGATGGCATGATTCTGATCACGATACTTTTTCGGTGTCATGCCGGTCAGTTCGCGAAACTGCTGGATGAAATGACTCTGGGAGGAAAAGGAGAGACGGTTTGCGATCTCGGCAAGGGTATAATCGCTGTAGCGCAGCATATGTTCCGCCATTTCGATTTTCTGTCGGCGGATATATCCGCTGACGGAGTCCCCCGTCTCCTTCTTGAAGATGCGCGAGAGATAACCGGCTGACACCCCCATTTCTTCTGCCAGTTCCTCGATGGTGATGCGCTCCCTGATATGCGCATAGATATATTCTTTACACTGGCGGATCTGTCTTGAGCCTGCGTTGCTCTGGCGGATCCGTCTCATTTTTTCCGCGTAGTCAAGGGCCATCTCGTCGTGAAGATTCCTGACCCCCTGCACCGTATGCACATCGTCCAGCCTCTGAATATAAAAATCGCTCATCCGATAGGCCTGCTCGAGCTGCATTCCTTTTTGGGCGCAGAGTCTTGTCACCATGGCGGTGGTAATAACAAAATGATATTTCATATTGGTCAACTCATTGCGCGACAGGATGCCCACGCCTTCCGTCTCCAAAAAACGCGCCTGTTCGCAATTCGTCCGTACCGACTCTATGTTGCCTTCCGTCACCGCCTGATAGAACAAAAATTCTTCCGTCGGCTGTCGGTGCTCCACATTGTCCATCTCGTCTTCCGCTTCCAGAAGAAGCCATTCATCCCGATATCCCATATTGTTTTCTCCACTTTCTCTCCAGCCAAACGAACACGCCGATACAGATCAGCACCGAGATCCCCGACCCCGCGGTCGATGCCAGTCCCATGGGTAAAAGAGTGTCCGCAAAATACTTGGAAGCCAGGTAAGCAAAGGGGATCCTCACACAGACGATGGAAATCGAATTGTGGATAAAGGAGATCCCCGACAGCCCATAAGCGCAGAAATACCCGCTGAAACAAAAATGGATCCCCGCCAGGGCTGCATCCCACACATAGCCCCGCATGTACTGTCCGCCCAGCCGCAGCACCGCAGCATCCTCCGCAAAGAGACCGACAAAACGTTCCGCGTCCCACTGCATCAGAGCCACCGCGAGCATTCCCCACAAAAACGAAAGCGCAGCAGCATAAAACAGCGTGCGGCGTGCCCTGTCGTGCTTGCCCGCCCCCACATTCTGCGCAGCCAGGGCCAACACCGACTGCAGCATGGAGGACGGCACCAAAAAGAGGATTCCTATGATCTTCTCCACGATCCCCACCGCCGCCGCGTCACTCAGTCCCCGCCTGTTGGCGATAATGGTGATGACGATGAAGGAAATCTGGATGAAACTGTCCTGCATGGAGATGGGGATTCCGATCCGCAGAATGCGTCCCATCGTCTCCCTATGCGGCCGAAACACCTTTTTTGTCAATGTCAGACCCGTACGTCTTTTTCGAATCACCAGAAACGCAATGATCACGCTGACCGTCTGCGAGAGAGTCGTCCCCAGCGCCGCACCTGCCGCGCCAAGTCCCAAAACGCCGATGAAAAGATAGTCCAGTCCGATATTGACCGCACAGGCCACGGCCACAAAATACATGGGACTTTTCGAGTCCCCCATCCCCCGAAAGATCGAGCTGATGATATTGTAAGCCGTGATAAAAGGGATCCCCAAAAAGCAGATCGTAAGGTAGGCCGTGGTTCCCGCCACCGCTTCTTCCGGGGTTGACATAACATTTACAATCCCCCGAACCATAATCAGCAGGACCGCCGTCGCCGCCAAGGACAACGCAAAAAATAAGGTTGCCGTATTGCCCACTGCCAGAGAAGCCTTCTCCTTTTCTCCCGCGCCCACAGCCTGCCCGATCATCACTGTAGCACCCATGGCCAGCCCCACGATCATTACCGTTAACATGTGCATGACCTGACTGCCGATGGAGACCGCCGTGGTGCCCTCCACCCCGTTAAACTGCCCGATGATGAACAGATCCGCCATGCCGTAGAGGGTCTGTAAAAAATAGGATAATAAAAAGGGTAAGGAAAAACCGAGAAGCGTTTTAAAAACGCTTCCCGTCGTCAGATTCTTTTCCATCTGTCACACCTTAGTCGGAGATGCGGTTTAAGACAAAGTCGTCCACCGTTCCCCAGCTTCCTTTGTTGCTCTTGATACGCACGCCAATGGTAAGGCTGTCCGTCACCTTGATCTCCAAGATCGTCGGATTCTGCCAATTCACCCAGCCGTCCAGGACAAACGAATCCGTCCGCTCTCCGTCCGCGGTGACTGCATAAAGTTCCATCTCGCAGTCGTCCTTGACATCGCCGCCCTGCGCAAAAGCGCTGAGCTTATAGGTGCCCGCAGGCAGCCCCGTGATCTCCTGTTCCAGAGAAAATTCCATGTCAGATTTGTCAGACCAGAAGTGGAACGCGATCTCGCCCTCGTGGGCATCGTCAGCCTTCTTCTGGAAATCGGTAGGGTCGCTGCCCTCACTGGTCACCTTCCACATGGATGTATCCGCTTCCTCGAAGCTGGGATTTACCACATAATTGAGGCTTTCCACCTTGACGTGCGCGGTAACGGCTAAGCCGTCCTCCAGCGTTCCTGTCACCTCGTAGGTACCAGGCATATCCATATCAACTGCCTTAAGCGCCGCTTTCTCCCAGGTGACAGCAGCCTGCTCCTTGACGGAAGGATCGTTGTAGATCACGTCCGCCGCCTCCGGCATCTTGAGCTCGCCGCCGGTTTCCAGGAAAATTTCCACATCGGGAACCTGTTCTACTGCCAGTGGCGCCGTCGCTCCGTATTTCAAATATTTGAAGACATTCAGGGACGCCAACGGATGTCCCTCGAAGTCAAACATGGCCTGATTGTCCCAAGAGCAGCCGCCATAATACTTGCCCGCGTCATTTGGATCGTAATCCTTGGCATAGCTGCTGGCCCAGCCGCTTCCAAATTCTTCCCAAACAGAGGCATTTGCCTCCTTTGTCTTACCGACAGGGATCCAGGTGCCTTCCCAGTAAAAGACGCCCAGTACGCCCGCCTCATTTGCCGCCTCGCAGATATCGCGGATCATGGTCGCCTGGCTCTGCACGGTAGCCCCGTAGCCGGGCACCAAATCGTCCACGCCGTTAATGCTGTTGCCGCTGCCATCACCGTCCTCAGAGGTATAGCAGTAAGAGGTCTCCGCGATTACCACCTGCTTGCCAAACTTCTCCTGCAGCATTTTCGCTATGGCCTGCATATTTTCCAAGTCGCCGTGCCAGAACGGATAGTAGGAGAAAGCAAAGACATCATAGTCCACAGCCGCCTTCTCGAGGTCCGCCGCAATGCCCTCTATGCTCCCCTCGTGGTGAATATCCGTATAATGTACCGTGACTTTGATCTCTCTGCCATACGCTTCTGCCGTCTCGCGAACCGCACGGCTTCCCTCACTAAGCAGCTTCGCCACATCCTCCGCCTTCTTTTCGCCTGCCATGCCGGTGTTGATCTCATTGCCGATCTGCACCATGCCCACATCCACGCCTGCGTTCAGGATCTGAGAAAGGCTGTCCTTCGTAAAATCGTAGAGCGCACTGCCCTTCTCCTCCACACTCATGCCCTCCCAGGCCTTGGGTGCGAACTGCTTCTTGGGATCCGCCCAAAAATCAGAGTAGTGAAAGTCGATGCAAACCTTCATCCCGTATTTCGTGGCCCGCCTCCCCAGCTCGATCGCCGTGGGCACATCGTTGTTGCCACCGCCGTAGCCGTTCCCATTCTCGTCATAGGGATCGTTCCACACCCGCAGGCGAATGTAATTGACACCGGACTGCGCCAGCGTCATAAAGACGTCCTGCTCCTGCCCGTCAAAATCATAGTACTTCACGCCGCTCTTTTCTTCTGCCAACACTGCAGAAGCGTCCATGCCGCGAATAAAATCATCGCTGATATCCGAAATGGGCGCCAGAAAGATCTCCGACTCCTCAGAAGCAGTCGGGAGCGGAAAGGTCGTGATCTCCCCGATCGGCTCCACCTGTACGGCATCGGCGACATCCTCCGTCTGCGCCGCAGGATCCGCATCAGACGCTGACTCCTTTGTTCCGCAGCCCCACATGGCGCCAAGGCAAAGGCTTGCACTCAGACCGATCACCGCCAAGTTTTTCCATGACCTTCTCATACTGTTCCTCCCCGTACCGTTGTTTTTCTGCCCCTAAAGTATATCACAATTTATATTTACCTGCTATATTCTCTCCACTTCTCATAGGGACAGGCATTCTTCTTCATCGCTGCCCGCAGCTCCACAAAGCAGCCGCAGGCCCTGCACATTCCGTCCAGAAGCAGATCGCATTCTTTACAAAGTGAGAGCCGCTTCTCATAAAGCGGCTCCTCAACTTTTAATTCTTCATCCAGACCGGCTATGTAATCGTGCAGATTCTGAAAGTATTCCGCCTGGTCCATATCTCTGGTCAGACATTTGCGGCAGACACGTTTCTGTCCTGTCTCCATACCCGATTTCCTCATTCCCTTCCGTCTGCCGCATGCACTGATCCATGCACTCCGCAGACCGGCTGCTTATTTCATACGGAAGCTGATCACGCTGCCTGCAGGCGCGGTGAAGCTGATCTTCCCATCCTTGACTTCATAAGCGTCAAAGGCTTCTTCTTTTACATTCTCAGGCTCCTCAAAGGTGTTATGCGCATGCATCTCACCCTTTAAGACAGCCGCCGTGATCTCCTTCGGCGCCAGCTCGATAAAGGACATCTCCACAGGCGCATCCTCGCTTGCGGAAAGGTTTGCCAGTGTCACATTCACATAACCGTCCTTGTCCATGGAAACAGACTCATTCAAAAACGGTACCTGATTGTCCTTGCTTACGCCAACGGTCTTATTGCCTTCAATATAACTCTCCAAAAGCTCCGCGTCCTGATGGTGCTTATACATATGGAAGATATGGTAGGTGGGCGTGAGGATCATCTTCGGGCCCTCCGTTAGGATCACAGACTGTAATACATTTACCAACTGCGCAATGCAGGCCATCTTCACGCGATCGCAGCGCTTATTGAAGATATTGAGGGTAACGCCCGCCACCAGCGCGTCGCGCATGGTATTCTGCTGATAGAGGAAGCCCGGATTCGTGCCCGGCTCCACGTCGAACCAAGTGCCCCACTCGTCTACCATCATACCGATCTTCTTCTCCGGATCGTACTGATCCATGATCGCGCCGTGACGCTCCACCAATTCCTTCATGAAAAATGCTTTAGCCAGCGTGTCATACCATTTCGCTTCATCAAAGTCCGTCGCGCTGCCCTTATGCTCCCAATCAGGCCCCGGCACCGTATAGTAATGCAAAGACAATCCGTTCATATAACCACTGGCCTGCCCACCGGGCTGAGGCGGCGCAAAACAGGTCTTCATCACGTTCTCCGTCCAATAGTAATCCGCGGCATTGGCTCCGCAGCAAATCTTCTGCAGCGGTCTCTCCGCACTGTACTGGCGCACATAAGTCTGATATCTTCTGTAGAGGTTCGCATAATACTCCGGCGTCATATTGCCGCCGCAGCCCCAGTTCTCGTTACCGACACCAAAATAATCGATCTTCCAGGGCTTCTCATGCCCGTTCTTCTTTCTAAGATCCGCCATCGGGGATACGCCGTCAAAGGTGATGTACTCCACCCACTCGCTCATCTCCTGCACGGTACCGCTGCCCACGTTGCCGTTCACATAGGTCTTACAGCCCAGCTGCTCGCAGAGCTCAAAAAATTCGTGCGTACCGAAACTGTTGTCCTCCACCACACCGCCCCAGTGCGTATTGATCATCTTCTTGCGGCCTTCCTTCGGACCAATGCCGTCCTTCCAGTGATACTCGTCCGCAAAGCAGCCGCCCGGCCAGCGCAGTACGGGAATCTGCATTTCTTTCAAGGCATCCACCACGTCCTTACGCATCCCGTTGACGTTAGGAATGTCGGAATTTTCCCCCACATATAACCCCTCGTAGATACATCTGCCCAGATGTTCCGAGAAATGCCCGTAAATCTCGGGATTGATGTGTCCCTTCTTTTGTTTCTCATTGATCAGTAATTTTGCCATTCCTTCTTCGTTCCTCCTTTATTTTCATTTCCCTTTTACCCGATGTAAAGCAATTGACCTTCCCCATTCCGGACACTCCTATGGAAAAGCAAATAAATTATTTTAGATTCTTTTAAAAGTATAGCGGATGCACCTACGGAAAGCAAGCCGTATTTCCATAATTCTTCCAAAAAAACATTCGGAAGTTCATCCACCAAAATCCAGTTTCTGCATACCTTAAAGTAACACTAAAAACTCGCAGGAAACAATTATGCACGAAAGCCCATCCGTAGCCATCTTTGGCCACAAACAGAATACCAAAAACTATGAAACCGCTCTGGAACGAATGAATATCCCCCATTTCACTACAACAGCCCCCGAAGATGCCGACCGGGCGACCCATCTGCTCCTCCCCGGCGGCGGTGATATCACCCCCGCCTTCTTTGGCCAGGCAGACCACGGCTCCCTCCATGTGGATACCGTCCTTGATATTTTACAGCTCAAGGCGCTCTCCCGCTTCGTTGCAGGATGCAAGCCGGTGCTTGGCATCTGCAAGGGGCTTCAAATCATCAATGTTCATTTCGGCGGCGATCTGTACCAGGATATCATCACCGCAAACAATCATAAATGGATCGGCCGCGATCAGTTCCACCACGTCTATCACAGCAGTCTGGGCCGTCAGGATTTCTTCTATGAGCTCTACGGCAAGGGTACCAAGGTAAACTCCGCCCACCACCAGGCTGTAAACCACTTAGGAAACGACCTGATCTCGGTATGCCGCGCAGGAGACAGCGTGATTGAAGGCCTCAAACACAGGACTCTCCCGATTCTGGCTGTGCAATGGCACCCTGAACGGCTCCCCGACGGAGGCGGCGATTCGCTGTTTTCCTACTTTTTTTCGCTCCGTTGAAGCTTCAAGCGGCTCTCGAGCTGCGCCATCCCCTCCTCAAACTTCTCACGCTGCAGCTCCCACTTCGTCTTCCGGTCCGAGCGCCTGCTCTTTTTACTGTTCCGCTTGCTCTGCGCCTGCTCTTTGGCATGGAGAAAGAGCATCTCAAACAGGGCGCGCATGATCTGCATCATCACTCCTGCCGTTTCCTGATCCACCTCGCCTATGGCTTTGCCGATTTTTTGCAGGCTCTGAAACCAGTGCGCCGTAAAATCGATCAGATTGTCCGTCTCCGACGCCTGCACCACCCCGTAAAGTGTATCCACAAAAATGCGCATCTGCTCCTGATTAAGCGACAGGATCCACTCGTTGAGCGCCTGATCCACAAATTTCCGTCTGGGGCGGATCTCATCCGCCACGCAGAACTCACCGTTTTTCACCCGCCAAGTGTAAGGATTGTGCTGGGCCAGACCGATGGTTTTACTTTCCACCACCCGATAATCGCCGTCGATATAAAGCAGCATCCCCACCAGAGAAGATCGCGGCACCGTCTTGCGAATGCGCCCTTCGATCTCCTGCCACGTCTCCTGATTCCTGACCTCCGGCCGAAAGCCCGGTCCGTCGTGGTCGTAGATCCTCCCGATCCGTTCCCGCACAGCTGCGCTGCAGTACATGGAAGCATAGACTGCCAGATTACCGCCCTTGGAATGGCCGCCCACATAAAAGCTGCCTTCGATCGTCCGCGCCGCCTGCTCCAGATAAGGCACGCTGTGCAGCTGCCCGGGCACCGGCTCAGAAAAAGCCAGATTCAAGTCTTCCTTCCAGCCTACGATACTCTCGTCCGTTCCCCGAAACACCACATAGGTAAGCTCCTCTGACAGGCCGCACACCACGGCGGAAAACTGGCTTTCCTGCTCTGGTTCAATTAAGTTTACATAATTCCAAAGGCGCATCTTACCGAAGCGCCCGCTGTTTAATACGCCTGTAAAAAGGGCCGTATTATCCTTGCGGTACCGCTCATCCGCATAAAGCTTGTCGTAATCCGCATGGGCTGCAATATCCTTCATACTTACAGACGCGCCATTCTCCTCCGGTCCCGGCACAATGCCGTCAAATTTCAGATAGGAGAGCTGGCTTAACACCAGAGAATCCACATCACAAAATGGCTTCTCCTCCAGACTGTAATCCCCGTATTTTTTCAGATACTCTAAAATGGTTGCCATTTTTATACTACGAAAACCTCCTGCCTGCCGTCAGGTTTCCCACTCCCTGCCGCTATATCTTCGCTTCCAAATGCTCGATGTTTTTGATCAGCACACTGATCGTACCATCGGGATTGGTGATAAACTCCACGCACTTGGGATTTTTATACTGCTCCATGGGAATTTTGATCTCAATGCCCGTGTCCGTGAACAGATGCTGGCTTTGATACTTGCGCACCGTGTTTTCGCTGCGCGGCTCGATCGTCTCCTTCACCAGATTATACTTTTCCATTTTATCCTGAAATGCCGTCCTTAATTCAGGCTCGTCCTCAAAAATCTTCTCCGCGATCTCCTCCACCACGAAGCCGCCCTTTTCCTCAATTTCCTCCTGCACGATGCTCTTGGCGCGCATCTGCCTCTCAAAGCGCTCGTTCTCCGCAAACCCTTCCTTCTGCACGCTCTCCACGGCGCGCCCCACAATGGCCAGTTTCGCTTTATGGGAAAGATGGGCGCTGCATTTTAAGAACAGGAAGGAAAAATAGTCCGTCTTCTCCCCGTTCACCTCGTATTTTTTCTCCACCACCTGTAAGGAAAGGTCGGAAAGCCTGATCACCGCTGCCTCAGTGAGACGCTGTGTCTGAGAAGGCAGGATGGACTTATGGCGGATCAGCTCGTTGCTGTTGCCCTCCCCCTCCGAAAGCGGCATCGTTCTGTGCGTGTAGAGGGCTTTGAAATTGAGTTTGAGGAGGGCCAGATATTCCTCATCCCCCTCCCGAAAGCGCACCGCCATCAGATCCGCCGAAGGAATGTCGACGTTTGCCGCCATGATCTCATACAAAAGCCCCGCGATTTCCTGACTGACCGCCACAAAATCCTCGTCGTCATATCCGGTCAGCAGCTTATACACTTCCGATTCCTGCTCATAAAAACGACACTCCTTGGCGTCGTCCCCCGCGCAGATCTTTCCGATGTGCTCCCGCACAAAGTCAGCCACCTCTGAGCCGAACTCCAGCTCCGTGTCAGAGAGCACCGGCATCCCGATGGTGGAGTCTAAAATATGGACAATAATGTGTTTGATCCTGATGTCTTCTTTGTTCATACGTAATCCTCTTTTGTCAATCTGCATTAATACTTATCAACGTAGTCTGTCCCGGTCTCGGTCTGCATTAAGTTTACATAATATTCCGGGTCCTGTTCCATCAGCAGCATGGTATGAAAGGCCATCAGGAGCATCTTATCCCCGTTTTCTTTCATGTCCCGTCTGTCCCTGTCAAGCTGCGCCTTAAAATGATCCATCTGCCAGACCATGATGTCGATCAGGTCGTAGCCCGCCACCTTGTATTGGCTGAGGAAATTTTGATGCTCCAGATAGTATACAAATTCCTGAAAAACCCCCTCCGAAGCCGTGAGCATCGCAAAAAATCTCTCCAAAAAGGCTTCGTTCTCCCCCGCCTGTTTGCAGAGCGCCTTTGCCCATTCGTACGCACGGCGTTTTTCTTCGTCACTCATCCATCGTTCCCCCTGCCTTCTTCCTTTTCCGTTCCCGTATCTTCTCTCTTATTTGTTTCTTCCTGCGCGCGTCAGTTCTTTTTTCCCGCCCGTCCTCATAAGATTAGTAACAACCTCAGGATGTGATTCCTATGACGCTTCTGGAACGTATCAACGATTATCTGTGGGGCTTTCCCCTGCTCATTTTATTACTCGGTACTCATATTTATTTTACGCTGCGGCTGCATTTTCCGCAAAGAAACCTGTTTCGCGCCATCCGCCTCTCCCTCGTTGGAGACGGGACAACGGAGCGAAACCTCTCTCCCTTTGCCGCGCTTTCCACCACTCTGGCAGCCACCCTCGGCACGGGAAACATCATCGGCGTCTCCACCGCGGTTGCGCTCGGCGGCCCCGGCGCCATCTTCTGGTGTTGGCTCACCGGCATTCTCGGCATGGCCACCGCCTACGGCGAATGCTATTTAAGCCTCATCCACCGCCAAAAAACAGCGGACGGTGCCTATGTGGGCGGTCCTATGTATGTCCTTAAAAATGGTTTACATAACAAATATTTGGGGAGCTTCTACGCTTTCTGCGCGCTGGCGGCCGCCTTCGGCGTGGGCTGCACCACGCAGGCAAACTCTGTGACCAGGGCAACCTCCTTAAGCTTCGGCCTTTCCCCACACCTTGTGGGGATCGTCCTTGCCGTGGTGACAGCGGCTGTGATCCTGGGCGGCGTAAAGACCATCGGCGCCCTCTGCGAACGCACGGTTCCCGCCATCAGCTTTCTCTATCTTGTCGGCTGCCTGCTCTTACTGATCCTCTACAGACACCAGCTGATCACCGCCATTGTCTGGATCATGAAGGATGCCTTCTCCTTCGTCAGCTTTGGCGGCGGTGTGGCAGGCGCCTTTCTCACACAGTCTCTGCGCTACGGCATTGCCAGAGGGCTTTTTACCAACGAAGCGGGCATCGGCACCTCCGCCATCGCGGCTGCCGCCTCCCGCACCGAAGACCCCCGTGTCCAGGCCTATGTATCCATGACCGCCGTCTTTTGGGACACGGTCGTCATGTGCCTGATGACGGGCTTAGTCGTGGTCTGCAATATGCTCTACGACCCGACTTCCACTGCGGATGCGGCTGAAACCGACCTGACGGCCGCTGCTTTCTCCCATCTGCCCTATGTGGGAGACGCCTTTTTGACCGTCTCGCTGTGCGCCTTTGCCGTGACCACCCTCATCGGCTGGTCCTATTTTGGGGAGAAGGCTGCCGAATATCTGGCGGGGCAAAAAAGCATCTCCGTTTATAAGCTGTGCTATGTCCTGATGATCTATCTGGGCGCCATCATTCCCATGCGCCTGGTCTGGGAGTGCACCGACCTGATCAACGCACTGATGGCGCTGCCGAATCTGCTGGCGCTGTGGGTGCTGCGGAAGGAAATAAAATCGTAGAACATATACATAATATAAGTATACCTGAAACCTACGGATTGCTACGGCGCTATAGCGCCTCCCGCGATCTTGATAACCTTAGGCTTCAAAATACCCCGCCACAGTCTTTAGGTGTTCGATCACCGGCAGATGCTGCGGGCAGGCGTTCTCACACTGTCCGCAGGCAATGCAGTCCCCCGCCTTACCAAAGGTCCCCGTCAGCCTCTCGTAATACTCGCCCTGCGGCGTCCAGCCCTTTCCTTCCACTTCCTGCATCTCGGCATTGTAAAGTGAAAAATATTTCGGAATCGCGATCTTTTTCGGGCAGCCCTCCGTACAGTAAGAACAGCCGGTACAGGGAATGGCGATATTGCCGTTGATCATGGCCGCCGCCCGGTACACCATATGTCTCTCCTCCTCCGTAAGAGGCTTGAAACCGCTCATATAACTAGTGTTATCTAATACCTGTTCCATCGTGCTCATGCCGCTTAAAACCATCTTTACATTGTCAAGACTTGCCGCAAAGCGAATCGCCCAGGAAGGGATCGACATCTGCGGATCGTAATTTTTGAACATTTCTTCCACGGCCTGCGGCACCTGCGCCAGCGTACCGCCTTTGACAGGCTCCATCACCCACACGGGCACCCCGTGCTTGGTGGCTACCTCATAGCAGAGCTTCGACTGTATGGCGCTGCTCTCCCAGTCCAGATAATTGAGCTGCAGCTGCACGAACTCCATTTCGGGATGCTCCGTCAGCACCTGATCCAGGAACTCCGCATTGTCATGATAGGAGAAGCCCATATGTTTGACCAGACCCTGTTTTTTCTTCTCCGTAAGCCAGGCAAAGCAGTCCAGATCCGTATAGATCTTATAATGCCCAAATCCGATATCGTGCAGCAGATAGTAATCGAAATATGTAACACCTGTTTTTTTAAGCTGCTGTGCAAAGATCTTATCCCGGTCTTCCTTATTTTGGATAAAGCTCGCGTGCAGTTTCGTGGCCAGCGTAAAGCTGTCCCGCGGATGTCTGTCCACCAGACAGACCTTTGCCGCATCTTCGCTCTTAAAGCCGCAGTACATCCAGGCAGTATCAAAATAGGTGAAGCCCCGCTCGATAAAGGTATCCACCATCTTCTTTGTCGTTTCCAGATCGATGCTCGTCGCGTCGTTTGCTTCTGATAGCGGCAGGCGCATCAAACCAAAACCCAATTTTTTCGCTTCCATTCTTTTATCTCCTTTCTATCCCAGGGAAACATCTAAAATCATCATGATTACAAACCCGACGGCCACACCCACGGTTGCAATGTTGCTGTGCTCCCCCGCCTGTGCCTCGGGGATCAGTTCCTCCACCACCACATAGATCATCGCCCCCGCCGCAAATGCCAAAAATACAGGCAGCGCCGAGACGATCTGTTCCGCCAGCAGGATCGTGACACACGCGCCGATCGGCTCCACGATGCCCGACAAAGCTCCATAGACAAAGGCGCGCATTTTGGAAACGCCTTCACTTCGAAGCGGCAGGGAAATAATCGCGCCTTCCGGAAAATTCTGGATAGCAATGCCGACTGCCAGGGCAAAGGCGCCCGCCATGGTAATGCCCGCATCCCCAATCAATGCTCCCGCAAACGTCACGCCCACGGACATGCCTTCGGGGATATTATGCAGCGTCACCGCAAGGACAAGCATGGTCGTTTTTTTTAACGTGCTTTCCACACCCTCCGGCTTCGTGCTCTCCAAATGCAGATGCGGAATCAGGCTGTCCAGCACAAGCAGGAACGCCATACCGCCCAAAAAGCCCCCAGCCGCCGGAATCCAGGCAATCTGCCCCATCTCCCCCGCCATATCGATCGCCGGAATCAAAAGCGACCACACCGATGCGGCGATCATCACACCCGCAGCAAAGCCCAAAAGAAACTTCTCTATCTGTTTATTCATTCCCCGCATAAAAAATACCATCGCGGACCCGAGGGTCGTTCCTGCAAAGGGAATCAATAATCCTGCTGCCAACTGCATACTCTGTCTGCCCTTCCTTTATTTTACGGTTAGCGGATACTTGACGGTGACAGGTTTCACATTGTCCGCCTGCTCCGCAAAAGTAACCTGAAATTGCAGGGAATAACGCTTGCCTTTCACGGCGCGTCCCGTGCGCTTCATAGTAAGCGTCCCCTTCCCATCCTTATTATATACATATTCAAAGGCATCCGTGTTTCCCGAAAGGACCACATTCTCTATCTCCGGCGCGTCCTCGCCCTTTAATACCGCGTTCATGGCAATCTCCACGGAACTGTAGGTATTGCTGTACATCAGCGTCGTTTTGGGCGCTGCGCTTACTTTTACGCTGCCCTGCTTCACCTTGAACTTCACAGGTGCCGTTCGGATCTCCTCCGTCACCCCGTTGACATTGCATATGCTCAGAATGGGCGTGACTGTATAATTATATTTAATAACAAGTGTTACTCCCCTTTTCGCCCGCAGTTCAATGGTTTTTCCATCTGCACTCCAATCGGCCCGGAACAGATGGGCATCCTGCCCCGTCAGCTTTACCTCCCTGTTTTCCGGTATCTCAAAGACACCGTTCACTGCCTTTAAGGAAGGCGTAAGTGTCATAAAGCTGCCATCTCTGTCTAGCACGTCGATACTGCCCTTGTCGGCGATCTTTACCGCCTTGTCGGGCGCAGTGTTCACCACTTTTAAGGTCAGCGGCGTTTTCCAGACCTTTCCGTCCTTTGCCGCCTGTACGATGAATTTATAATTTCCTTTGGCAACAGCCTTGTTATTCAACCGCGCCCTCACCTGATAAAATCCGCCGTCTCTGCCCACGCTAAAAATGACACCGCTGTCCGTTATCAGCGCCTTCGCATTGTTATCTTTCGGGTCGCAGTATACGCTCACTCTGGCACCCTGACCGGTCGTTACCACGCCGCCGTTCTTCCATTTGACCGCAGTAGAGTCCGCATCATAACCTTTGTAGGCATCGTTTGCATTGAGCTGTAAGGTTTTCTTTTCCAAGACGATCGCGGGCTGCCCCATATTAACCTTCACATTGCAAACAAGATTTGCCGACTCCGTCCAGTCGTTGCCGCGAAGCGATATCGTCATGCGGAAACTTTCCGCCTGGTTCAGGTTCCTGCCCTGCAGGAAAATGCACTGCTCCTCCTTTTGCAGGACTGCCTCATAGTTTCCTTTCGCATTGCAGGAAACCCCTTCGATTGCCAATTGATCCCAAGAAATCGCCTCCGCGTTTTTGATATCGATCCGTGCCGAAGTAAGGCCGCTTTGCGGATACAGTGTCACAGTATTGATAGCAGATGATATTTTTGGTGCCTTTTTCTCCACATTGACGGTGAACGGCATCTCCAACGGTTTCCAACCTTTTAACTGAATCTTGAGCGTTCCCTTTTTTACGCTGTTTAAGGTTGCTCCCGAACCTGGGTGCAAATAATAACCGTCTCCCGAATTGGACAGTTCCACCTGATAATTGCAGCCCGTGAGACTGACCGACTCGATGTCCTCCTCCGTATCAAAGGTCACAAGGCTTTTTGTATCCTTATAGAAGAGATTCAGCCTCTCTTTCTGCTTTACGCTGCATTTTGGTTTAGTGGACACCACTTTTACGGTGAAAGGCAGATCATAAGCCTTGTTCTCCCCCACTCGGACATAAAGCCGCATCCTGTAAGTGCCCGTCTTCGTATCCGACTTTGCCGTAATGCTGCCATTCCAGCGGCTGCCGTCCGGCGCACCTTCACCCTTCAGATTGAATTTCCGGCTATTCGTACCATTTTTATCCACATCCTCAAGAGAAACAGCTGTTATGCTATAAAAATGATTCGCTTCATCTTGGCCCGCATAGAGGCAAAAATCCGTCCCCACAGTCCGCCAGGTATTGACCGTGACCGTCTCCTCGCCAAGCCCCGGACGGTCGTCCGTTACCACCAACGTCAAGGTGTGCGAGGTCTTTGCCGCATCGTTTCCCGTCACCGTGATCTCCGCCGTCCCCGCAGCCTTGACCATCAGCGGAAACTCAAACTGCACCGTCTCCGTCGGCTTAACGGTGGATGACTTTAACGCTACCACTTTACTGTTGCTGCTCTTGACCGTAAGTTTGGTTACGCCTGTCATTTCCAAGCGTATCTTGCTGTTGATCCCTCCCTGCGCTGACATCGGAAAATCACTGAGCTTAGCCGCATACTGATACGAATCTTCCCCGCCGATCTTTCCAAAAATATCCAGCCATTTCACTTGAAAAGCGGCTCCCACATGCTCCGCCACGGTAAGCTTCTGACTGGCGCGGAAGGTCTTTTCTCCCAGTTTCAGTTCTGCTTTCAACTCTGCACTGCCGAGTGTTTTTGCGCTCACAGCCGTCTTACCCGCCGCATTTTTCACGGATTCCACAGTAAGAACCTCCGGCTTACTGCTGGTCAATGTAATGCTCTTGTCCAACTGTTTTAATAGTTTTGCCTTTTCATTTTGATACCACGTGTTATTTTTTAATTCCTCGTTCCTTCTCTCAAACTGTTCCAACGTATCCTCAAAGGAATAGTTTACATAACAATGCGACACCCAACCGGGTTTCAAAACGGAAACTTCCGACAGCACATTGTTATTATCACGATGTTTCACGCACATCGAAATCTTCTCCAGCGTGAGGAAATACACGGGCAAAAACGCCTCCACAGGCTGGATTTCTTCCGCAGGCTGTCCATTCTCCGTAAGCCGATATTCCGCCGCAAACGTCTTAGACTGCTGACCTGCAAACTGTGCCAGAGAGGTATCCGGATATTTCCAGCTCCAGCCCTCAGGCAATTCTACATCCAGTAAGGTACTCTGGGTATTGGTCAGGGCAAGGAGACAGGGGCTGTCCGCAGGCAGCTCGGCCATCTGCTGTACCGTCACCTCGCAGGCAGCCGTTCCCCTGCCCTGCGCCGCATCTATTCCTGCGGCCGGATTTCCTGCTTCGTCCACGATCTCGGCCGTGATCGTTGTGGTACCTGCGGCAAGCGCCAGTACCGTGACCGTGTTCCCGCCAATCAGTTCCTCCCCTGATATCATCCCTCCGTTTTCCTGCCGATACCAAAAGACAGCCTTGCCGGGATCAGAGGACTTCCATTTGATATACTTCTCTCCACCATTTTCCCACTTTGTGCCCGCCGGGCTCAGATAAACCCGCAGCTGCCTTTCCTCTTGCGGGCTCATCGTGACACTGCCCTCCCGCATCTGCATCGTCGGCAGTTCGGCATTTGTTACCGTCACCTCGCAGGAAAGGATTTTCAGCCCGTTATCGATATTGGCCCAGATTCTGGCTTCGCCCACACCCACGGGTGTGACGACGCCGTCCGCATCCACAGAGGCCACATTCGCGTTTTCACTGGTCCACAAAATGGTATCCTCAGCGGGTGCACTCCCGTCCATAACCGTCAGCTTCTTTTCCATCCCCCGGGAATCCCCGCCCGGAAGCTCAAACGCCAGGCTGTAGGAGTCCGCCTGTTCCCCGGATACGATCCCCTCCGCTGACAGTGTGTACTTGGATACCTTAACGGTACAGGCAGCCTGCACGTCGTTTGCGGCCGTGGCCGTGACTGTGGTCTCCCCCACACCCTTTGCCGTCACTATACCATTGTTATCCACCGTCGCTACATCTTCCTTTAAGCTCGTCCATGTCAGAGTCTTATCCGCCGCATTGGATGGCTTCAGAGTCGCATAAAGCGCCGCCTGCTCCTTCCCTTCCGCATCGTCCAGCAGAAGATGAAGGTTTTGCGTGCTCAGGTTCACCCGCTCCACTTCCTTCGGCGTATCTGACAAAGAAAAGAAATCCACATAATAACTTAACGTCGCCGCCTCGCCATCCTTGTCCTTGAGTCCGGTGACGCTCACATAAAACTGGGATGTTTTATCATAACTGATGTTATTTGGACGAAAGATAATGCAGTTGGGCATTCCATACCCGCCGCTATTCACCTGAAAATACCCGTCCTGTTTCTTCTCCGCAAAGGTCCAGGTCTTTCCTGTAGAAACATTTTTCAGGGTCACGGTCACCTGCCCCCGCTCCGCCGTTTTATAATCGTTTCCCAGGCTCAGCGTCCAGGGCGTCCCCGAACCGTTCATCAGCTCAATCGGCATATTTCGGGCGGGCCAGGCCACATAATTCGTGATGCTGCTGCCCTTTCTGTCAAAGGCATACATGGCGGAGTAGGCTCCCACTGCACCAAACCCCGTCTGCGTCATAGACGGGTTTAACACCCATCTGCGGTGTCCCATGACACCAATATTGTCGGAATCCCCGTCATACATCCAGCCGTTTAACAGTGACCGCGCCATATTACCGTAATTATATGCAATATTGCTGCTGCCACACCCTTTTTTTGCCTTTTCGTAAAGTTCATCCGGAAATCCACTCGGCTGTTTCGGTGTATGTGACAATTCATTATTGACACAGTTCACCAACGCACCCGCCTGCGCCAATTCAATGTAATCCTCGTTCAGCGTGACATCAGCCGGAATTCCTGCCACATAACGAATGAAATTTAACAGATTCAAGGCATTATGCAGGCTTTCATCCGACAAATGCCCCGCCTTGTACGGGCTTTTCGTAGAAGGATTATCACTGTAGGTATTCGACATCGTCATATTCCAGGGAGAAGCCTTATAGCGGGCAATGATATCCACTGTACTCGGCGTCTGTAAGGTGGTATCGCCCTCTTTAGTTGACATAACATTATTCCCATAGGACATAATGCCATTCATGCCGCTATCTTCCGTCATAAACGGCGGCTCTCCCAGCGCCTCCTCTGCTCCGGGAATCTGTTCCGGCAGAAGTTCTTCATCGGACTCCAACGTATTCTCTGAGACGCTTTCCTCAGATTCCTCCCCCACATCAGACGTATTCTCCGAGACACTCTCGTCAGGTGCTAAAGCTTCCCCTTCCGTTGGCTGCTCTGCTTCTTCCGGTGCAGGATTTTCTCCTTCCACAGGCTTCTCCGTCTCCTCAGGCGCGGGGGCTTCCCCCTCCGTTGGCTGTTCTGTCTCCTCAGGCGCAGGAGCTTCCCCTTTCGTTGGCTGTTCTGTCTCCTCAGGCGCAGGATTCTCCCCGTCTACAGGCACCCGGCCGTCTTCCTCTGGGACCGTGACAGCCGTATTTTCCGACACCGTCTCCGGCGCAGCATACGCGCTCCCCAGCGTTCCCTCCGCCCACAACAAAGCTGCAAGCAAAAAGGCAAGCGCACTCTTTCCGTTTCTCCTAACGTTTCTTTTTCTCATGGAATTTTCTTCCCTCTTTTTTCTTTTTCCCCGACACCAAATCGTAGCTCTCCGCGATCATACGCTTGATCTCCTCATTGGGAATCGTGCCGTCCAACAGCACCGTATTCCAGTGCTCCTTGTTCTGATGGTAGCCCGGCAGCACCGCCTCGTAAGCCCCCCGCCAGAAGTCCCGCCATTCGGGATCTACCTTGATATTGATGCGCATGGTCCCTTCATATTCATATGTCCACAAAAATGCCTTTCTGCTACTGCTGCATCTTACCAACACCCAGTTATCGTCATGAAAGGGCGCATCCAAATAAACGCCCGCAAAAGACATTCCGTAACGCAAAGCTTCCTCTCTTGTTTTCATAAGTTACCCCATTTTTGCGCATAATCGAGTTTGTGTCAAGCAATGCGCAGACACAAATCTCGCGATTGAAAATTATAATTTTCAATCTTACCTCCAGTATTTCCAGTATAACACTCACCTGCCCGCCTTTTCAATGGTTTTCCTTTCCTTTCCGTTTCGTCCATCTTTCTCCCCATCGCCGCGCCCATATATCATTTTCATAATTCAAAATTTTCTGAAATTTGCGCAGTTTATGATTTTCAACTTTACCGTCTTACTTCTTCTATAGTATAGTATTGTTATACATACAATTCAGATTCCGCACAGGAATCACACAGAAAGGGATATACGCTTATGGACAAAAGTGCAGAAATCAGAAAACTGTGTCAGGAGAAGGAGATCCGCATGATCGACTTCAAAATGACCGACATCGACGGACGCTGGCGTCACATCACCATACCGGTGGAGCGGTTTGATGAAAACGTCTTCGTCTACGGAATCGGCTTCGACGGTTCCAACTACGGGTACGCACCCGTTGAAAAAAGCGACATGGTCTTTTTGCCGGACCCCGATACCGCCTATGTGGATCCTTTTGCGGAAGTGCCCACACTGACCATGTGCGGCAACGTCTGCGTGATCGGTAAGGGAGAGAACACACCCTTCGACCAGTACCCGAAAAATGTCACCCTCCACGCCATGGATTATATGAAAAAAACCGGCGTCGCGGATGAGATGGTGATCGGACCCGAGTTTGAGTTTTATCTGTTCGACTCCGCCCGCTACGAGGTGTCGCCCAGACAGTGCGCTTACCAAATAGATACAAGACAGGCTGAATGGAACTGCAGGCTTGATACGCCCGGCAACAACGGCTACGAAGTGACCCACGGCGGCTACCACATCGCCGCGCCGCAAGATGTGGGCTACGATCTGCGCAGCCGTATGTGTGTGGAAATGGAAAAATGGGGCATCAAGGTAAAGTATCATCACCACGAAGTCGGCGGTCCCGGTCAGATGGAGATCGAGGTCGAACTTGCCGATATGCCCTCCATGGCTGACAACACCATGATCATCAAATATATCATCAAAAACATGGCGGCTCGTGAAGGCAAAACAGCCACCTTCCTGCCAAAGCCCATCTATAAGGAAGCCGGCAACGGACTCCACGTACATATGCTTCTCAAAAAGGACGGCAATCCCGTCTTCTACGACGAGAACGGCTACTCCGGCTTAAGTCAGACCGCCCACTACTTTATTGGCGGACTGCTCTCCCACATCGCGTCGCTGTGCGCTTTCACCAACCCTTCCACCAATTCTTTCAAGAGACTGGTGCCCGGTTATGAGGCTCCCGTGACGGTCGGCTACGCCACCTCCAACCGCAGCGCGGTCATCCGCATTCCCGCCTACGCGAAATCCCCGGAGGCAAAGCGTTTCGAGCTGAGAAACCCCGACGCCACCGCCAATCCCTACTACGCTTACGCAGCCATCCTGATGGCGGGCTTGGACGGCATCGAAAAGAAGATCGACCCTGCGGAAAGCGGCTGGGGGCCTTACGACTTTAACCTCTACACCCTCTCCCCGGAAGAGCAGAAGAAAATAAAAGGTCTGCCCAAATCGCTAGACGAAGCACTTGATGCGCTGGAGAAGGATCACGACTATCTGACGAAGGACGGGGTGTTCCCGGAGCGGCTGATCGACGTGTGGATTGCAAGAAAACGCGCCGAGGCAAAGGAGGCAGGACAGATTCCTACGCCGGCGGAGTTTATGATGTATTATGACCTGTAAAACTATTGCTATAAGGAAATTATATCACAGCCCTTAAGCGAGACAGTTATAAGCGAGTGTTTCGCCACTCTAAGCGCGAGCGTAACAGTGGGGCGGAGATTCCGCCCCATTTTCTATGTACAGAAAACTTGAAGAGAAATGCAGACTTCATCAATAGTTTATTGTCACCAAGACTGACGCAACATATTATACAAAATTAAAAACACACAAGGAGACCACTTCATGGATAATATCCTACATTTTACCACCCGAGAAGAATTTAGAAACTGGCTTTCCGAGAACTGTCTCTCAGAAGACGGCGTCTGGCTCCTATTTGGCAAGGCGGACGGTCCAAAAACCCTGAAAGCCGGGGAAGCTCTGGAAGAAGCCCTCTGCTTCGGCTGGATCGACGGACAGATGCAGAGCATCGACGTGAAAAGTTATCAGAAATATTTTTCGAAACGCCGCGAAAACAGCAAGTGGTCGGAGAAGAACAAGGCGCTGGTCAAAGAACTGGAAGAACGGGGCATTATGACCGACTTCGGCAGGAAGAAAATCGAGGAGGCGAAGCAGAACGGTCAGTGGGACAAGCCAAAACCCGCGGCAGTTACGGAGGAGCAGATTGAAATGCTCTCCGCCCTGTTGAAAGAATACGAGCCAGCCTTCACAAACTTTCAGGCAATGTCCCCTTCCGTGAAGAAAACATACACGAAAGCGTATCTCGACGCCAAGACAGATGCCGGACGGGAAAAGCGAATCGCGTGGATGGTGGACAGGCTGAATCGGAATCTGAAGCCGATGTAGTTCATTATGACCTGAAAAATGTTGCTACATATACACTCACAGAGGGAGCCAAAATTATGTCAAACGTTTTATTCCTGGACATCGACGGCGTGCTCAATTCTAATTTTTGGAATGAGAACCACCAGACAGAAATCAGTGACGGCACATTGATTGATGCGGAAAAAATCAAACTGCTAGCACGTTTGGTAAAAGAGACGGATGCGAAAATCATTCTTCATTCCGGCTGGCGTTTTTGGTTTGACGCCGAATTAAAACCGCTATGCACAGAAGCGCGGAAACTGGCGGAGCTATTAGCAAAAGAAAACTTGTATATAAGCGGGGTAACCCCGGATCTGACCACAGAAGAAATCAGAAAAACAAAGAAGTTCAGTCTGGTAAAGGCCGACGAGATTCTGTCGTGGATAGGTTTACATAATGATGTTACGGCATGGGTCGTTCTCGACGATCTTGATTTGCATAATGATCAGGTCAGACAGCATCAGGTGAAAACGGACCCGACCACAGGACTGACACTGAAGGATGTAGAACAGGCTGTGAAAATTCTGACTGGTAATCTAAAATTGTGAATGGGAGAAACCAAGTAACTATGAAAACAGTAGTTTTTGATTTGGGCGGAACAATAATGCAGTATGTCGGAATGCCTTATTCGTGGGTGGATTTCTACTATAAAGGATTTGAATCAATTATTCAGAAATACAATATCAACATCTCACAAGAGATTATAGGAAATTCAGTGCAAATGTTAAAGGAATTTAACCCACGCATTAGTGGTCGGGAGATTGAGTATTCCCCAGAGTATATTTTCACAAAAGTATTGGAACCGTGGCATATAGATATCGCGCTCCAAAGCTGTATAGAAATTTTCTGGAATGGATTACAGTTGAAGGCTGAAATATATCCGGAAACAACAAATATATTACATACGCTTAAGGAAAGGGGATATGCGATAGCTGCATTGACTGATTTACCCTGTGCAATGCCCGATGAAATTTTCAAACGGGATATTTCAGAATTATTGGGTTATTTTGATTATTATGTCTCCTCCTCTGTTTCGGGATATCGAAAGCCGAACTGCAGAGGATTACAAATGATTGCCGAAAAATTCACCATACCAATCACAGAATTGATTTTTATTGGGGATGAAGAAAAGGATAGGAAAACCGCTTACAATGCTAATTGTAAATTTATCCGGGTACAGCACGCAAGAAAGGAAACGGATAGCATTAACAATTTGTATGAACTATTAGAAGTATTGCCCTAATACTCTTTTACAATTTTGCACCCATTGGGGGAAATTTTAAAGCAGTATTAAAAACTCATGCTTTTTATACATTTATTCCTTTTCCAAAAAGTTGACGCAGGATGTCAGCTTTTTTGTGTTATCCTATCAGCAAACAGGCTGTAAAAAGGAGCATGGAGATATGAATATAAAAACGGAACTTGAAACAAAATTAAGTACGGCAAGCGGCATCTATCTAAACAATATTGAAATTGACCCGCCCACAATCAAGGCAATTATGATCAATGAAGTCGTCCCCTCCGACCCCATACAGGATTTTTACGGAGCCGCCGACGCCGATTATCTGAAAACAACGATACCCCTTTTCCAGATGGCAGGGGCGAAGGTCACTTCCATACAGGACATATTGCAAAAGGGAATCTATATCACAAACGCCGTAAAAACACCTAAGTCAGAATACAACATTGATAAGGGCAGCATCGAGAACAGCCTGCCTTACCTGGAAGCGGAGCTTTCGCTGCTCCCCAACGTAAAGGTGATTATGCTTATGGGCGATGTGGCAAAGAAAGCTTTTAACATGATTACGAAAAAGGCATCAAAGAAAAATGCGGTGCCCGCCGTTTCCACCTACAAACTGCGAAACAGCGAAATCTATTATGAAGGGATACGGATCATGCCGTCCTACATTATGACTGGTGGAAATATCCTGATCGAAAAGTCAAAAGTGTCGATGGCGGCAGAGGACATTTCCACTATGCTGGAAATCATCAGGTAGTCTCGCGCCATAACAGAGACAGCCTGACCACGCCACCAGGCTTTTAGCTAATATATTAACCATTATGATACTCAATGTATAGTGAAACAGGCAGCACAACCGCGCCGCCTGTTTCCAGTCTTTTCTCCAAAACTCTCCCATTATAGTATAGTTTTACATCCACTCTTTCAAAACACCCTGATCCCGCATCACCTTCTCCACTGCTGTGCCTTTCACCAGCTTCAGTAGAAGCTTCTTCACCGGGTTCAGTGGTCCCAGATTGATTTCAAGCGGGGACTTGCCGTCCATCAGCTTCACGCTGCTGGAGAGAAGCTCCCTGATATCGTAAACGCTGCCCCACACTTCCGGCACGCCCCTGTCCACGCCGAGCAGCCCGTAAACGGCTTCCATAGCGGTTCTGACAGAATACTCTGTGGTGAACACGGTGTCTCTCGGGGTCTGTGCAAACTGGCCAAGGAACGCGAAATTCACGCAGCCGTCGGGAATCACGTCAGGCCTGTCGCCCGCTGTTCTCGGCATGAAGAATGCGGTAATATAAGGCATCATGGTAGGCACGCACACTGCGCTCTTCTCTGCAAGTTCGTCAATTTCCTCCACCGGCACGCCCAGATGGTAGAGCCACTCCTGGGTGATTTCCTTGCCGGTACAATCCTTCATGGGCTTTTTCACATAATCGCCCTCCACGTCCGTAAACAGACCGTACACCCAGACGCAGACTTTCTTCTTATCCTGCTCTTTGAACTGCCCCTGTCTGTTGATGGTCCAGCTAAGGAGCCATGAGGAATCCTGGCAGCTCACGATACCACCGGTCACCACCTTGCCGCTTCTCGGGTCGCGCTTGCAGATTGCCTCGATATAAGGAAGGATCTTGTCGTCCAGCGTGGTGACAGTCGCGGACTCCCAGTTTGTCTTCGCCACGTCGGAACAGAACTTCTCGGGACGCCCGAAGGAAGGATCCTGCTTCGCAATATTTTTCCAGAGGCTCCAGCAGCCGCTTGTGCGCACCTCCGCGTCCCCGTTGGGCGCGTGATTCTGGTCGCCGTAAATCGTCCCTTCCGTACAGCTGCCGTTGGTCACGAAGACAAGGTCGTTTTCGGTTAACATAATACCTTTTTCCACACCTTTCACCTTGCACTCGATGGCCTTGGCTATCTTTTTATCTCCTTCAAAATCGAAGATCACGTTGGTCACTTCGGTGTTAAACTGGAAGTCAACGCCCGCTGCCTCCAGATACTTCTGCATGGGCAGGATCAGTGACTCATACTGATTGTATTTCGTAAATTTCAGGGCGCTGAAATCCGGCAGTCCCGCGATATGGTGGATGAAGCGCTGGAAATAAAGCTTCATCTCCAATGCACTGTGCCAGTTCTCGAAAGCAAACATGGTGCGCCAATACAGCCAGAACGTGGAGTCAAACACTTCCTCATCGAACACGTCCTCGATGGTCTTGTCGTAGAGGTCCTCATCCTTTGTCATAAAGAGCTTCATGATCTCCATACAGCCCTTTTGACTTAAATTGAATTTGCCGTCCGTGTGGGCGTCCTGCCCCCTGTTTACCGTGGCACGGCAGAGGGAATAGTTCGGATCCTCCTTGTTCAGCCAGTAATATTCGTCCAGCACCGACACGCCCGGCGTCTCGATGGAAGGAATGCTGCGGAACAAATCCCACAGGCATTCGAAATGGTTCTCCATCTCTCTGCCGCCGCGCATCACATACCCCCTGTTCGGGTCGTTGATGCCGTCGCAGGCGCCGCCCGCAATGTCCATGGATTCTAAAATATGAATATGGCTGCCGGGCATCTGTCCGTCGCGGACCAGAAAACAGGCCGCCGCCAGGGAGGCAAGGCCGCTGCCCACGATATAGGCGTTTTTCTCGTCAACCCCATCCGGTTTTTTCGGCGTTGCAAATGCCTCGTAGTTACCGTTGCTGTAATAAATACCCTTGCTGTTTTTATCGTACCGTCCAAGCTCCGTGTTGCGATAGTCCAGCTCCGTATATTTTCTCCTACGGCGCTTTTCGTCTGCAGAAAGTTCCTCCCCACTCTCCAATCCGTCTTCCGCCTGTCCAGACGCGGATCCTACTTGTGCTTTCTTCTGCAAGGTTTTCGCCGCCAGCGCCGCGCCCGCTCCTGCTGCCGCCACAGCCGCCACGCCAAGTCCGATGTTTTTCTTATTTGCCATAATAAATTCCGCCTTTCTCTCCTGCTTTTAATTTTGCTACTAGGGCTATCATAGCCATTCTTCGCGCCGATTCCAAATGACAAAAAGGGCGAAATGATAAAAAACTTATCATTCCGCCTTACTTGCATAGTAAAACAGCTTTGCAAATATAGTTATGTAAACCAATTTCAGCAGTTGCCACATATTATGTAAACTGATTCAGTCTCCGCTCTCGGCTTTTTCAAAATTTTTAATGGAACGCACGATATTGCCGTGCAGCATAACGCCCATGTTCTCTACGATTTTCCCGTAATCTTCCTTCATCCCGCCGCCGATCCAGTCGAGCATGATGCCCACGATCCCATATTTATAAAAATCCGCGATAAAGGCCTTGTGTTCCGCCGATACCTCGCTGCCCCGGCATTTTTCTTCCACCACCGACTTTACCAGATCGTATGTAAATTTGTATAGATAACTCTCGATCTTTTCCCTGCCGATACTGCGGTACACATTCAGGATAAACGCCTTGTTCTCGAGAACCGCCTCGAAAATCTGGCTCATTCCCTCCTGCCAGGTCTCGTAGGTTTTTTTGCCCTGCAATGCCTTCTTTCCGTCCTCCACGCAAAGCCACTCCACCAGATCGTAAATATCCTTGAAATGATAGTAAAATGCCATTCTGCTGATGCCGCAGTCTGATGTGAGATCGTTGATCGTTATCTTCTCCAGCCGCTTTGTCAAAACCAGTTTTTTCAGGGATTCTCCCAACGCGGCCTTGGTCGTATTTGTGTTTGGCATAGCCATTTCCTCCCGCTTCTCACAGTATAACACAGATGCCTTCGATCTGAAAAGAGCCCGTCCTCATTCTGCTTCACCCCAATACCTCCCGATCTGCTCCTGTGTCAGCGAATCGGCAAATTCCTCCTTCAACTGTAAAAAGTATTCTAAGTCCGTCATGATGCCATAAAGCACCGCCCGATCTTCAAACTCCTGCCTTGTACGCGGCAGCTCGGAATCCTTCATCTGTAAAAGCGCTTCCTCCCGCTTCGCAAGCAGCTCCTTTGCATTGTTGGATTCCCCAAAAGTCACAGCGGTTTCCCGAAGTAACTCTGCCACCTGCACGGTCTGCGGCAGGATGGTTTGCATACTGATGATCTTCTTATAAATATCCCGCAGGACGACCGTCTGCTGTTCCCGCATATTCATATAGTCGATGAAATATTTGGACTCCTGAAAGAAGGTGTTGTTCATGTAGGCAAAAGCCTGCTTCTTGCCCGCCTCTATATCTGTTTGCAGTTTGTCAAAACAACTGCCCGTATAATCCGACTTGTCCTCTTTCCCAATATATTCCGACATCCGCAAAAGCACCGCCCGCAAATCTTCTTCCAATTGGTACTGCATTACGCGGATCTCTTTTCCCTTTCCGGGCATATACAGGTTCAAAAGCGTGCCGATCCCCGCCCCGATCAGCAAAAGCAGCGCTTCGTTCCCAATCTGCACCGGCCTCATACTCTGCTCCAGAAGATAATGCGTAGCCAGCACCGCATTGGTGGAGACGGCATTTGAAAGACGGAGCGGGCCGCAGACAGCAACAAAAAGAAACAGAAAAATACCGTAAGAGAATACATGATATCCGAAAAGATGAAACACCAGAAAAGAAAGAAGCGTCGCCACCAAAAAAGCGAAGATTCTTTTTACAGAAATCACAATTGTTTCCCGACTCGTATCCTGAATCGTCAGAAGCGTTATGATACCCGCCGCCGTACTGTAACGAAGGCCCAGCAAATCGGCGAAGAAAATAGCCGCCGCGCTTCCGACCGCAATCTTTAAAAGTTTCAGCATGCTTTGCCTTTCTCTGCCACTCCTGTTTATTCTGACGGGATATACCTGTTATAGATCTCCACGTGATCGTAGATACACCGCCAACTGCTGTTAGAACCCGCCGTCACGCAAAGATACGGCGTTCCTTTGGCAGACATCTCATAGCTTACGGCACAATTTTTGGACTGCACGATATAGCCTGTCTTGGCGCAGAGCACTTCGCCGCCCGTATCCTTGTCCTCGATTTTCCGCAGGAACCAGTTGGAGATCTCGATCCCCTCGGGATGTTGTGTCGTAGGCTTTGTGGTGTAAATATGCTTCGACATCACTTCCCTGCAAAAGTCGTTCTGCACTGCCGCCTTCATAATGACCGCCATATCGTAGACCGTGCTGTAATGCGCCTCGTCATAAAGCCCGACACAGTTGGTAAAATGCGTGCTGTCCGCGATACCGAGTGCTTCCAGTTTTTGGTTCATCAGTTCCACAAAGGCTTCCTGAGAACCCGCCACATAACAGGCCAGCCCCAGCGCTGCGTCCCCTCCGGACTGCATGGCCGTCCCGTAAAACAAATCACGCACCGATACTGCTTCCCCATCCAAAAAACCTACGGAGCTGCAGTCATTGACATAGGCATAATCCGTGATCTCCAGCGTCATCTCAAAGGTATCGTCAAGCTTCTCCTCGGGAATCTGTTCCGCCGCCACCAACACTGTCAGGACCTTCGTCATGGAAGCGGGCATGATTCTCTCCTTCGCCCCCTTTGAGGCAATGATGTTGTCAGTACTTTCATCTACCAAAATGGCATAGGAACTGATCACGTCCGCACTGTCAATATAGGCGGTATCCTCTGTCTGTGCGAAACGGTAAACTGCGGTCTCTGCCTCAACCGTTGCTTCTTCTGATTGCATTTCCTCTATCTCGGGTTCTTCCGCAATCCTCTCCCCTATCTTTTCCACTTCCGTTACCGATATCCCTGCTGCTTCCGTGATTTTTTTCGCTATTTCCGCGATTCCTGTTCCGTCAGGCTGATTCGTGGCTGCTATTTCCTGCGATTGCAGCGTGCTTTCCTCCGCCACTTTTCCGTCAAATCTAACTGCCACAACGCGCAGGACAACGATTGCACCAAGCAGGCAAGCAAGGAGAAGCACCGCCAGCATACGCTTCTGTTTTTCACGCCGCAGTCTTGCAAGCCGCCGCTGCTGCCTTCTCTCATAGCGGAGGCGGTCTCGTCTGTATTCCTCTGGGTCTGTATCCCAATCTAAACTGATTTGCATTTCATCAAAACAGGCTTCTGTCATAATTCCTCCCATTTTTTTATGAGCCATTGGCTCCATCTGTCGATCTCTTGTTGAAAATCAACGTTGTATCCTCGTCTTTATAAATAAAATCTATTTTCCAACCGGCATTTTCCGCTCGATCTTTCCAAATGGATTCAAATCATTCCATATATTCCGCATATTCAATGATAGGCTTTAAAATGCGCTGCCATAAAATAAACGTTTCTCCACATATGATTGTAAATTACCACTGCGCATCTGTATTCTTGAAACTCCTGAACCACAACGTTTTCTCCGTTCATTCTGCTTTTGTACCAGGCGCAGTAGGCAATATAGGAAAGTCCGGCACTGTAAAACGGGACCCAGGATTTTGCGCACAGGTACTCTCCCCTGCCATCGCAAAACATCGTCATCGCTTCTTCTTTCCCAGAGGTACAAACTTAGAATATGGAACGGCTTCCATACCCAAAACCGGAAGCGTGATGCATTCCATAAACGCCAGTCTCCATGAAAGGCCATCGCAGGAAAAATCCATGCGATAATCATCATCTGAACAATGCAATACCACCGATATTCCCCCGGCGCTTTCGTACACATCATATGACGCTTCCAAAAACTTTTTCTTCTGGATGCAGAGCTTTCTCCGCACAATAACGGTTGTAAAAATGCACGCATTTCTTCGGCAAAGCAGACTCCACCAATGCATCATCCTTTAGCTTATTCCGACATTCATTCCATATATCCATATATTTGCCTGCTCCATTGCCGCCCTTCTTCTCCGCCGCCGTCAGATCTCTCCCGTCCATTGTTGGTTCGCCTCGATATGTCGCTTACGATAGCGTTATGACAAAAGGCAAACCGCCTCGACAGTTGTTTCAGTTTCCAAGGGAAGTTCTTTCACTTCCTCGCCATCAACAGGTACGGGGAAATCCGTTGCGGAATGGTAGACCTCATCAAATGCCAGTAAGAGTCGATAAATGTTAT